>Ga0206118_100035_pt1 | contig 287241 bp, 268 predicted proteins | sample 3A20Ametagenome_FD_177999 | JGI IMG/M metagenome (GOLD analysis project Ga0206118, IMG submission 177999) | Enriched microbial communities from leaf-cutter ant dump, University of Wisconsin, Madison, United States - 3A20A | ecosystem: Environmental > Terrestrial > Nest > Insects nest > Nest...
GACCGTCTGGAATTTCTGAAAGCCGAACTTCTGAAGCTGAAAGAATCGCTGAATGATAAATAGATTGCTGTAGGCAATCGGTAATCAGCTTTCTGCATTTATCCGTAAAATTTTAATTATGAAAATCACGTATGAAAAAAGGGTGATTTCACCTTGAAATTTGGGTGATTTTTATTGTATTCCTGAGATGAATTTGAGATAATTTTGTTCAAAATTAAAACAATGAAATCTCAGATCAACTTTCTTTTTTGCAGAAAATACTTTTTTTTGGTTCTCGCTTTTATCGGATTCGGAATATCGGCTTTATATCTTTCGCAGAATTTTAAGCTGATTCCTAAAAATGAAAACTCTCAGGAAATATTACAATTTTCTTCTGTTCCTGCTGAATCGGAAAACGAGAATAGGATTCTTTCGGAATTTGATCCGAATGAATTGTCAAAAGAGCAATGGCTGCAATTGGGTTTCAGTGAAAAACAAGCGGAAACCATTCTGAAATATAAAAATGTGGTCGGCGGAAAATTTGTTTCTAAAGAACAGTTCCGGAAATGCTATTCGGTTTCCGAAAAGAAATATCTGGAGCTTGAACCTTATATTCTGCTTTCTGAAAATTCTTCAAATTTTACAAAAAATTCCGAACGTTATTTTTCTTCATATTCTAAAAAAGAGCTGAAAATTCCGGGAAAATTCAATCCTGATGAATATTCCGAGCAAAACTGGATCAATCTTGGATTTTCTGAAAAACAAGCAGCCGCAATCCTGAAATATAAAAAATTTCTTGGCGGAAGCTTTATCAGTAAAGAAAAGCTGAAAGAATGCTTCGTCATCAGTGATGAAAATTTCCGGAAACTTCAGCCTTTTCTTTTGCTTCCTGAAAAATCCCCAGAAAATTATCCCGTAAATTATTCAAAAACAGAAAAAACCAAAATTGCTTACCGGAATTTCGATCCGAATGAGCTGGATATGGAAGGCTGGAAAAATCTCGGATTTTCCGAAAAGCAGGCTGCCGTAATCCTGAATTACAAAACAAAAATCCTGAAAGGAAATTTCAGAAATGCCGAAGATCTTCAAAACTGCTTCGTAGTTTCCGAAGAAAAGTTCAATGAGCTGAAACCGTATATTTTTATTGAAAACAAAATGGTTTCTGAAAATCACGTTTTCGAAAAACCGGCAAAAGAAATTTCCGTAAAAACCGATTTCTCAAAAACGGATATCAATACGATCACTTTCAAACAATTAACAGAATTCGGGTTCGATGAAAAAGCTGCCGGAAGCTTTATCGGATTCCGTAATAAACTCGGTGGTTTTGTAAGCAAAGAGCAGGTTTTGGAAACTTATAATATCGATAAGGAACTGATGCAAAAACTGCTCGCGGTTTCTTCTTTCAAAACCGATGAAATCCGGAAATACAGAATTTCCGAAGCTCCCGAAAAATGGCTGAAAGAGCACCCGTATTTCAAATATTATGCTGATAAAATTATCTATTACAGAATTTCTTTTCAGGACGATAAAAAAATCTTAAAAATGATGAAGCTGAAGCCAGAAACCGAAGCCAGAATGAAATTGTACCTCCTTTAAAAAACCATAAATTCATATACGTTTTTTTATCTTTTTTTGAAAAACTCCTGCCGGAAATTCCGGCAGGAGTTTGATTTTTGGTTTTTCTAAAATTTTTATTTTTTAATAAATTTCAAAGTTTTGTTGTCTATTTTCAAAAGATAAATTCCGGAATTCAAGGTCGAAACATCTATGGAATTTTTATTTCTGAACGGATTGTTTTCCGTTTTCAGCAGTTTCCCTGAAATATCAAATATCTGAATCTGATGAACTTTTTCCGGGTTTTTTCCTTTGATATAAAGTGTATTTCCGGAAACAGGATTCGGATAAATCAGTATATTTTCAGCAAAGATATTTTCCGAAACAGCAAGATTTTCGCCTAAACCATTCGTATAATTATTGGGATGTTCCGTCCATTCCGAAATATCAAAATTTATGGTCGGATCCGTAACATTCGTATTTCTGTACAAAGATTTGTTATTATTGCTGTTGGAAATATCTTTAAATCCAACCGCATCCACACTTGTATAGCCCATTGCATAATTGTTGGTAGACTGGGTTTTCAGATATTTTTTACCATAAGAAAGCTCAATATACTGAGTTCCGGTAAAAGTCATCGGTGTAGAATTCGTAATAAAATCTCCCTGCGAAACCGGAAAATCCGGAAAAGAAGATTTTGCATTTACAATCACTTTGCTCTCTCCGGGAAGAATTTTTCCTTCCAGCTGGTAATGGTCTGAAAAGTAATAGGTATTATTGGCTCCTTTAAACTGTATGGAAAGATAATAATTGTTGAGAACAACTTCGTGTCCGGTTTTATTGGTAATCTCAATTGCGGTATTATCGGTGCTTCCTTCAATATATTTGGTAATCATCAGGTCTTTTGCAAGATTATCGGATGATAAAGTAGCGGCAGACAATACATTACTTTCGGGAGAGAAAAGAAATCCTTTGTTATAGGCTTTTACTGTGAAATTATACGATGTGGAAGCCGAAAGCCTGTCTGCGAAAAAAGTATTGGATCTCGTATAGCCGATATATTCTCCGTCCTGGAAAATCCGGTAGCCCAAAACATTCGGCGATGAGGAAGGCTGCCACTGCAATTTTATGTAAGATTCCCCTGTTTCCGCAGCAGAAAGCGAAGCCGGAGCTTCGGGAGCAACTGTATCGGGAGTTTCAGACCAGATCATATTCACATATTCCGGATGATCGATGAACGGGTTTCTTACATTTTCAATCGCAAAAACGGCATTATTACGGTCAATTTCCCTTTGTGAGACCGGATCCAAAGCGTTCCATTCTTTCAGCATTGTAATATACCAGTCTTTGTATCCTTTTTCTTCCGTTCCGTCCAATGTAGCGGTAGAAACCAGATAATTAAAATTGTTCAGCGAACCTTCGTAACGGACAATAAAATACAAAAGATAACGTGCGACATCGCCTTTGAATTCATCAATCGGTTCGTAAACGGTATTGGTATAACCCGGCGTTGTGCTTTTTCCTAATTTGCTTCCGTTAGTGAAAGTATATGAGCTTCCGTTGTTTCTGGCGTAAGGATAATTGCTTCTTCGCTGATTGATATAAGCATCTGTCGGAATCAGATAATTCAGATCGGAATACATCGGATAATTTCCGTAAAATGTACTTTGCGGAACACCGTGTTCCCTGTTCCAGCCCTGTCCTTCCGCAGAAGCTGAGCTGATATTCTGAGTAAGATCATAATTATACGCGTCAGGTCCTGTCGGATTTTCGGAATAAATATCCAGCACAGTTCCGTCGTTTTCATAATAATGATCCAGATCGGTATTCACATATAAACCTATCACATTACTGTAATGGTAAGAATACACTTTCTGTGTGATAATTTCGTGAAGCCTGGATTTCAGCTCATATCCTGAAAGCCCGGAAGCAGCATCGTAGTATCCTGCAGGAATTTGCGAAAATGCAAAAGCAGGAAACAATAGTAAAAGTAAATGTTTCTTCATAATTTTTTTCAAAATGCACGGCTAAAATAGTGAATTAATATTTTATAAAAACAAAACCATCCATTATTTATCATAAAATTAACATTCTGATTCCCTTATATTTATAGAATTATTTTAAACTAAAAAAATCAAATTTTACGATTGGTATAATTTGGTTATATTTGGGGAAAAGTATACAATATATGCAAGCAGATCAACAGAATATCCGAATGATTGCCGAAACAGCAAGAGAATTTGCCGAAAAAAATATCCGCCCTAATATTATGGATTGGGACGAAAGCCAGACTTTCCCGAAAGAACTTTTTCACCAATTGGGAGAAATGGGATTTATGGGAATTGTAATCCCCGAAGAATACGGTGGAACAGGACTCGGCTATCACGAATATGTAACCATTCTGGACGAAATTTCACAGGTCGATCCTTCTATCGGATTATCAGTTGCCGCACACAATTCTTTGTGTACCAATCATATATATGAATTCGGGAATGAAGAGCAAAGAAAAAAATGGCTGCCACAACTGGCTTCGGGAAAAGTAATCGGAGCCTGGGGTTTAACGGAACATAATACAGGTTCGGATTCGGGAGGAATGTCCACAACTGCTGTAAAAGACGGTGACGACTGGATTATTAACGGAGCGAAAAACTTCATTACTCACGCCATTTCCGGAGATATTGCCGTAGTAATGACAAGAACCGGAGAAAAAGGAGCAAAAAATAATTCCACCGCTTTTGTTCTGGAAAAAGGAATGCCGGGATTTTCATCAGGAAAAAAGGAAAATAAATTAGGAATGCGTGCTTCCGAAACTGCGGAACTTATTTTTGATAATGTTCGTGTTCCTGATTCTCACCGATTGGGCGAAGTCGGAAGCGGCTTCAAACAGGCGATGAAAATTCTGGACGGAGGAAGAATTTCCATTGCGGCGTTAAGTCTGGGAATTGCAAGAGGAGCTTATAAATCTGCATTGAAATACGCTCAGGAAAGACATCAGTTCGGGAAAGCGATTGCACAATTTCAGGCAGTTAATTTTATGCTTGCGGATATGGCAACAGAAATCGATGCTTCCGAATTACTGATAAGAAGAGCCGCCGATCTGAAAAACGCAAAACAAAAAATGACCCGTGAAGGCGCAATGGCGAAATTATACGCTTCCGAAGCGTGTGTAAGAATTTCCAACAACGCATTGCAGATTTTCGGAGGTTACGGCTATACCAAAGATTTTCCTGCCGAAAAATTCTACCGTGATTCCAAACTTTGTACGATTGGTGAGGGAACTTCGGAGATTCAGAGATTGGTGATTGGAAGAGATATTCTGGATTAAATTTTCAGCATTAAAATGATCAACCCTTTCAGAATTTGAATTTTGAAAGGGTTTTTGTTATATTTCCCTGATTAATTTTATAGAAAAAATATTCTCAATATATTTGTCCTAAATTTTAAAATTTAATGGAAAAAATAGATTCGCTGAACCAGGTTGCAGAATTTCATAAAACTTTTAACGCACCGATTCTGGAAACACCGCAGATTCCGTCCGAAGAAAGATGCGAGCTTCGTGTAAAGCTTTTGCAGGAAGAACTGGACGAGCTGAAACAGGCAATCGCCGATAATGATCTTGTAGAAATTGCCGATGCGCTTTGCGATTTGCAATACGTTTTGAGTGGTGCGGTTCTGGAATTCGGTTTGGGAGAAAAATTCGTGGAGCTTTTTAATGAAGTTCAGCGTTCCAATATGTCCAAAGCGTGTGATAATCAGCAGCAAGCCGATGAAACCATAGAAATGTACAGGGAAAAAGGTCAGGATGCGTATTCTGAAATTTCGGGAGACAAGATCAATGTTCACCGGAAATCCGACAACAAGGTTCTGAAAAACAAATACTACTCTCCTGCCGATCTGAAAACCATTCTTGAAAAATAAACCGATGAAAAAATTAATAAGATCCATCGCTTTTGCTTCCGCATTTTTGTTGATAATGCAATCCTGCGAAACCAATAAAGTAATCGTAAACCGCGAAGTGGACAGCAAAAACGACGGAAAAATGCTATTGGGAACTCAAACCAAAGATCAGCTTCTGAAAACTCCGTACAGCGACTGGTATTCTGAGGAACACGACGGTTATAGTATAGATGAAGCCGCACTTTCCGGGCTCAGAAAAGAAAAACTGAATTCGTATAATCTGGTTGTAGTAATGGGAACCTGGTGCGAAGACAGCCACAGAGAAGTACCGAGACTGATGAAAATTCTGGAAACGCTGAAATACCCGGAACAAAAACTTACCATTATCGCCGTAAACCGAAAAAAAGAATCTCCGGGCGATGAAGAAGGAATTTACAATATACAAAGAGTTCCGACCATTATCGTAAAAAAATACGGAAAGGAAATCGGCAGGATTATTGAATACCCTCAATCCGGATTTATAGAAAAGGATCTGCTGGAAATCCTTAAAAAAGATAATTCGTCCGTAAAAGATTTACTGAAATAATTTTGAAAAATACCAAACCTATATTATTCTTTCTGGCAGGAGTCGCGTGTATGCTTCTGCTGTTCTTCGTGCTGAAAAAAATTCCGAAATTTTCCGATAAAAAGGAGCAAACCGATTATTACCTGATCACCAACCAGATCTCCAAAATGAATAAAATGGTGGTTCTGGAGCAGGATTTCACCAGTTTGCAGAAGAATAAAGTCTCTTACGAATTATTGGGAAGAAAGGTTTCGGAAAATGAAATCGTAACTTTTACCAAAACCAATGCTCAGGTTTCCTACGATCTCAGCAAAATGAAACTGGAAGTAGATTCGGTGAACAAAAAATTAATCATCAAATCGCTTCCTGAAGCCGATATCCGGGTCACGCCCAATGTGGAAATCAAATCTCTGGACGATTCTTTTTTCAACAGAATTGATGAGGAGCAAATAAAAAAAGTAACGAAAACCTCTAAAGAAAACGCTCTGAAAAATGTAAATCAGGATTTGCTGAAAGAAGAAGGCAAAAAACAATTAAAAGAAAACCTGATGCAGATTTTCGTTCTGGCAAAAGCATTGAACTATAAAATTGAAGACCAGACCGGAACGATTGATATTACCAAGCTATAATTTATATACAGATAAAAATCCGGTTTTAATATCATTGTGAAATAAGATCAAAAAAGCAGAAATCATTGAAAGGTTTCTGCTTTTTATGTTAAAAAAACTAAAAATGATATTAAAAAAATAAAATCTTATATTTACAGAAATAATTAAAAATCATTTCAGAAAAAAGAACAATAATGAAAAAACAACTACTTTCCCTGGGAATTGCTGCGATGATTGCAGGATTCTCAACCAACATCCTTGCGCAGGACTACGTGGAAAAGAAAATTACGGACACTAACGGAAATGTGAGTCTCGTGGTTTTCAAAAGCAGCTCTGATCTTACCAAAACTTCCGCAGGTAATATTTTTAAAGAAATTTTAAATATTTCTTCAAACGATGAACTAAAGCTTGTAAAATCCGAAACCGATTTCACAGGAAAATTTGTGGATGAAAAATACCAGCTGTTCCATAAAAATATAAAAGTGGAAAACGGTGTGTACAACCTTCATTACCAAAACGGAAAGCTCAACAGTATGAACGGCGAGGTTTTCCGGAATGAAAATACGGTTTCCAATCCTACTCTTTCCGCTTCTGCCGCTTTTGATATCGCTGTAAAAAGTGTTGGTGCACAGAAATATATGTGGGAAGATGCAGAATACATTGCCCACAACGAATATAAAAAACCGACAGGCGAATTGGTGTACATCCCGATTGTTCAGGAAAATGGAAAATATACGCTTGTTTTGGCTTATAAATTTGATATTTATGCTGCCGAACCAATGAGCAGAGATAACATCTATGTAGATGCCGTACAAGGAAAAGTGGTGTATTCTGATGCTATTATGAAGCACACGGACGGACACAAGCACTTAGGAAACCTTTCTGCTTATGCAGAAAATTACAATCCTGCCGCTGCTGTTTTATTTCCGACTTTAGTTCCTGGAAACGCTGATACAAAATACAGCGGAACAAAAATAATTGAGACCACTCTCGCAGCTTCCGGAAAATATATTCTGCACGATACTACAAGAGGAGGCGGTGTACATACTTATAATTTAAAAAAAGGAACCAATTACGGAAGCGCAGTAGAATTCGAAGATGATGATAATAATTGGACTTCTGCAGAATTTAACAACTCCAACTTTGATGATGCTGCTCTGGATGCACATTGGGGTGTGGAAAAAACGTATGATTATTTCAAAACAACATTCAACCGAGACAGCTACAACGGAAACGGATCTATTCTGAAAAGCTACGTGCATTATGGCGTCAATTACGAAAATGCTTCGTGGACAGGCTCTGAAATGAGATACGGAGACGGAGCTTCGATGTTTAAACCTTTAACCGCTTTCGATATTACCGCTCACGAATTGGGTCACGGAGTTTGCCAAACTACCGCAGGTTTGCAGTATCAGAGAGAATCGGGCGCATTGAATGAAGCCCTTTCAGATATTTGGGGCGCTTCCGTAGAATATACCTATGCTCCGGAAAAACAAACCTGGCTGATTGGTGAAGATATTGCAAAAACAAACCCATATTTTTTGAGATCAATGAGCAATCCTAAAGCAGGAAGTCCGCCACAACCGGATACGTATCGCGGTATTAACTGGTATCCTGCAACCATCGAAGAAGGATGTGTATCGCCGAACAGTAATACGAATGACAATTGCGGAGTTCACTACAACAGCGGTGTGATTAACCATTGGTTCTACATTCTTTCCGTTGGGAAAACAGGAACAAATGATTTGGGCAAATCTTACAGTGTTACCGGAATCGGGATCGAAAAAGCAGCAAAAATTGTTTACAGACTGGAAACCAATTACCTTACCGGCACTTCTAATTTTATGGCAGCAAGAAATCTCGGAATTCAGGCTGCAAAAGATCTGTACGGAGAAAATTCTCCTGAGGCTATCGCAACACAGGATGCTTTCTATGCAGTTGGTTTAGGTCCTAAATGGCTCGCCATTCCGGATACTACACCGCCGACTGTTCCTTTGAATCTTACAGCAAGTAATACTTCCAGTACTGCTACTCTGCTTACGTGGGAACCTTCTACGGATGACCACGATATGGAGAAATATATTATTTACAGAAACGGAACTGAAATAGGAACTGCAAAAGCAACGGCTGTTACTTATGCTGCAACCGGACTTACACCGAATACCACTTATTCATTCTATGTAAAAGCTCAGGATGCTTATGATAATATTTCATCGGAAAGTAATACGGTTCAGATAACTACTCTTAATAAAACGCATTGTACCAGCACTTCTACCAATACAAGTATTGAAAAAATCAAGCGCGTTCAGTTTGCCAATATAGACAATACAAGTACCTCAGCAGCAGGTTACGAAGATTTCTCCTATATTTCAACCGATGTGGAAAAAGGAAAAACATATCCGATCAGAATTACACCGGATTGGTCGGGAACGCACCGTGCCGAAGGATATGCAGTATATATCGATTACAATAACGATGGAGATTTTGATGATGCAGGAGAAACTGCTTTCACAAAAGCCGCTACCTCATCGTCTCTTATCACCGGCAGTATTGCAATTCCTACTGATATTGAAGGCGAAAACAGCGTAAGAATGAGAGTAGTAATGGCTTATAATACGATTCGTACTCCTTGCGGTAACTTTATGTACGGACAAGTGGAAGATTACACCATTAATCTGAAAAATACACTTGCCGTATCTGATGTTAATTCTTCAAAAACAGTTTTATATCCAAATCCTGTGAAAGATGTAATCAATGTTCAGAGTAAAGCTTCAGGCGAATTCAGCTATAAAATTTTCAATACTTCCGGACAATTGGCAGCAAACGGAACTTCTATGGATAAGAAGATCAATGCACAGAAACTTCCTGCAGGAAATTATGTCATTGAGCTTACGGATAAAGCGGGTAACGTTTCTTCAGTGAAATTTATTAAAAAGTAAAAAATCAATTTTCTAAATAAAAAGACTGTCGGTATCGGCAGTCTTTTTTTTACTCTATTTTGTAATTATAACTGTTTTTGATGATTTTCTTATTATTTTGGCAATAAAATCACAAAAACATCACAGAAAAAAAATATAAAATCTTATATTTACGGAGAATAATCAACAAAACCATATCATCAAAACAATGAAAAAACAACTACTCTCTCTGGGAATTGTTGCCATAATTGCAGGATTCTCAACCAATGCCTTTGCACAGGATTATGTGGAAAAGAAAATCACGGATACCAACGGAAACGTGAGCCTTGTGATCTTCAAAAATAATTCTACTCTCACATCTTCTTCCACGGCTAACATTTTTAAAGAAATTTTAAACCTTTCTTCGAATGATGAGTTGAAGCTCGTGAAATCCGAAACCGATTTTACCGGAAAATTCGTGGATGAAAAATACCAGCTTTTTCACAAAAACATAAAAGTGGAAGCCGGAGTGTACAATCTTCATTACAAAAACGGAAAGCTCAGCAGTATGAACGGCGAGATTTTCCGGAATGAAAATACAGCTTCCAATCCTTCCGTTTCCGCTTCCTCCGCTTTTGATATTGCTGTAAAAAGTGTTGGCTCAAAAAAATATATGTGGGAGGATGCAGAATACATTGCCAACAATGAATACAAAAAACCTACAGGCGAACTGGTGTATATCCCAATTAATCAGGGAAACGGAAAATATGCTCTTACGTTAGCTTATAAATTCGACATTTATTCCGCTGAACCTATCAGCAGAGCCAATATTTATGTAGATGCAACAGCCGGAAGAGTGGTATATTCCGATGCCATTATGAAGCACGCCGATGAAAACAGATTTTCGGAAAATGCTCCTATAGCCCAACAAAATTATAATACTGAACCCCTGCTTCCAACCTTAGTTCCTGGAAATGCAGATACAAGATACAGTGGCACAAAAGTAATTGAGACCACTCTTGCAGCTTCCGGAAAATATATTCTGTATGATACTACAAGAGGTAACGGTGTACATACTTATAATTTGAAAAAAGGAACCAATTACGGAAGCGCGGTAGAATTTGAGGATAATGATAATAACTGGACTTCTGCGGAATTCAACAACTCCAACTTTGATGATGCTGCTCTGGATGCGCATTGGGGAATTGAAAAAACCTATGATTATTTTAAAGATACCTTCAACAGAAACAGCTACAATGGAAGCGGAGCTATTTTGAAAAGCTATGTACATTATGGAAACGCTTATGAAAATGCAGGATGGACAGGCTCGGAAATGATTTATGGAGATGGTGCAAGCACTTTCAGACCTTTAACCGCTTTTGACGTTACCGCCCACGAATTGGGACACGGTGTTTGTCAAAGTACCGCAGGTTTGCTGTATCAGAGAGAATCCGGCGCATTGAATGAAGCGCTTTCCGATATTTGGGGCGCTGCAGTAGAATATACGTATGCTCCGGAAAAACAAACCTGGCTGATTGGAGAAGATATTATGAAAACCGCTCCGCAGTTTTTAAGATCAATGAGTAATCCTAAAGCCGGAAGTCCTGCACAACCCGATACTTACCACGGAATAAACTGGTATCCCGCAACCGTGGAAGAAGGCTGCATTTCCCCTAGCAGCTGGACAAATGACAATTGCGGAGTTCATTATAACAGCGGTGTTATCAACCACTGGTTCTATATTCTTTCCGTTGGGAAAACCGGAACAAACGATTTAGGAAAATCGTATAGCGTTACCGGAATCGGTATAGAAAAAGCAGCAAAAATCGTTTACAGGCTGGAAACTACTTATCTTACTGCTTCCTCCAATTTTATGGCAGCAAGAAATTTGGGAATTCAGACAGCAATAGACTTATACGGAGAAAATTCCCCTGAAGCTATCGCTACACAGGATGCTTTCTATGCAGTTGGATTAGGCCCTAAATGGCTTTCAACACCGGATACCACTCCGCCTACTGTTCCTTTGAATCTGGTTGCCAATAATACAACAGGTACTGCAACTCAACTTTCCTGGGAACCTTCTACTGACGATAATGATCTGGACAAATACATCATCTACCGAAACGGAATACAAATAGGAACTACAAATCCAAATATTACCAGTTATACAGTAACAGGACTTTCTACAAACACTACTTATTCTTTTTATGTAAAAGCTGAAGATGCCTATAACAATATTTCTTCGGAAAGTAATACCGTTCAGATAACTACGCTTGATATTCCTAATTATTGTACAAGTTCTTCTACCAATACAAGCGATGAGAGAATCAAGCACGTAAAATTTGTTGATATTGATAATCCAAGCACCGGAACGGCAGGATATGAAGATTTCTCATATATTTCTACTGATGTTACAGAAGGAAAACAATATGAAATCCGAATCACACCGGAATGGTCAGGAACTACGTACAGTGAGGGATATGCCGTTTATGTAGATTGGAATAACGACGGAGATTTTACCGATAACGGAGAAAAAGTTTTCACTAAAAATCCAACCTCAACAACTCCTGTTACAGGTAACATTACCATCCCTGAAGTCAATCAGGAAAAAAGCGTGAGAATGAGAGTCATATTGGCTTATAATGAAGTACGAACTCCTTGCGGAACATTTACTTACGGTCAGGTAGAAGATTATACTCTTAACCTGAAAAAACAAACACTTGCAGTATCTGATGCCAATTCATCCAAGACAGTTTTATATCCTAATCCTGTGAAAGATGTGATCAATGTTCAGAGCAAAGTTTCAGGAGAGTTTACTTATAAGATTTTCAATACAGCCGGGCAATTATCAGCAAACGGTACTTCTATGGATAAGAAAATCAATGCACAGAAACTTCCTGCAGGAAATTACATTATCGAGCTTACCGATAAAGCAGGAACTACTTCTACAATGAAGTTTATTAAAAAATAAATTTTTGTTTCACTAAAGAAAAGACTGTCAGTTCCGGCAGTCTTTTTTTATTTAAAACCTGAATTCTGAAAATTTCAGTAAATCCGCATTAAAAAAAATAATCATTCCGATTTCCGAAACTAAAAAAATCCGTATTTTTGCACATTAAAATTCAGTTATACGTATGATCAGAATCACTCTTCCCGACGGAAGCATCCGAGAATTTGAGCAGGCGGTTTCTCCGCTTGAAGTTGCAAAATCAATCAGTGAAGGTTTGGCAAGAAACACCATTTCCGCTCTTGTGGACGGAAATCAGGTGGAAATCACAACGCCTATTGATCACGATGCAACGCTTCACCTTCTGACGTGGAATGATGATATGGGAAAAAAAGCGTTCTGGCATTCGTCCGCTCACCTTTTGGCGCAGGCAATTCTGGAATTCTATCCCGATGCAAAACTCACCATCGGTCCTGCTATCGAAAACGGATTTTATTATGATGTGGATTTCGGTGATGAAACTTTAAGTGAAAAAGATTTTGAGAAAATCGAAAAGAAAGTTCTGGAAAATGCAAAAAAAGATTCCACTTTCAAACTCTACCCTGTTTCAAAATCGGATGCGCTGAAAGAATATGCCGATAATCCCTACAAAACCGAACTTATTGAAAACCTGAACGATGGTGAAATCACTTTCGTTACTCACGATAACTTCACAGATCTTTGTCGCGGCGGGCATATTCCGAATACCGGAATTGTAAAAGCCGTAAAAATCCTGAATGCAGCCGGAGCGTATTGGCGCGGTGACGAAAAAAACAAACAGCTGACAAGAGTGTACGGAATTTCTTTTCCGAAACAGAAAGATTTAACCGAATATCTTGAAAGACTGGAAGAAGCAAAACGCCGTGATCACCGTAAATTAGGAAAAGAATTGGGAATTTTCGCCTTTTCTGAAAAAGTGGGACAAGGTTTGCCGCTTTGGCTTCCGAAAGGTGCAGCTTTGAGGAAAAAGCTGGAAAATTTCCTTTCCGCAGCTCAGAAAAAAGCGGGTTATGAATTTGTAATATCTCCGCATATCGGAGCAAAAGAATTGTATGTAACTTCCGGACACTGGGATAAATACGGCGCAGACAGCTTTCAGCCGATCAAAACTCCGCACGAAGGCGAAGAATTTATGCTGAAACCAATGAATTGTCCACATCATTGCGAAATTTATAAAACTTCTCAATGGAGCTACAAAGATCTTCCGAAACGCTATGCCGAATTCGGAACGGTTTACAGATACGAGCAATCCGGAGAATTACACGGACTTACCAGAGTCCGCGGATTTACGCAGGATGATGCTCACCTTTTCTGTACTCCTGATCAATTGATGGACGAGTTCAAAAAAACCATTGATCTGGTGCTTTACGTTTTCGGTTCGCTCGGATTTGCAGATTTTACAGCGCAGATCTCTCTCCGTGATCCCGACAACAAACAGAAATACATCGGTTCCGATGAAAACTGGGAAAAAGCCGAAAACGCGATTGTAACTGCCGCAACCGAAAAAGGGTTGAACACGGTTACAGAATACGGAGAAGCCGCTTTCTACGGACCGAAATTAGATTTTATGGTAAAAGATGCGCTTGGAAGAAGCTGGCAGCTCGGAACCATTCAGGTAGATTATAATCTGCCTGAACGTTTCGACCTATGGTACACAGGAAGTGATAATGAAAAGCACAGACCTGTAATGATTCACCGTGCTCCTTTTGGTTCTATGGAACGTTTCATTGCAATTTTAATAGAAAATACAGCCGGAGATTTTCCGCTTTGGCTGGCTCCGGATCAGTACATTATTTTGCCGATCAGTGAAAAATATGCTGACTATGCAAAAAAAGTTTCACAATTATTGGAAAATCACGATATTAGCGGTCTGATTGATGAACGAAACGAAAAAACCGGTAAAAAGATTCGTGATGCCGAACTCAAGAAAATTCCGTTTATGCTGGTAGTCGGTGAAAATGAAGAAAAAAACGGTACAATTTCTGTAAGAAGACGAGGTGAAGGTGATCTTGGAGCAATGACTATTGATGATTTTGTGAAATATTTCAGGGAAGCTTCAGAAACAGGATTTGAGTTTGGAGGATAGCAATTAGTTGATTGCTTTTACCGAAAATTATAATAATAAATTTAAAAATGCGGATAGCCGAATGCTGACAGCTATTTGCAATAAGCAAAAATTAACCAATTAAATTATACTACAATAGCACAGAGATTTAACAACAGAGGAAGAGGCCCGATGCGCCGTGTTCAGGAAGATTTACACCAGATCAACGAGAAAATCCGGGCGAGAGAAGTTCGTCTTGTAGGCGATAATGTTGAACCGGGAGTATACCCTGTCGAAAAAGCAAGACAGATTGCACAGGATCAGGATTTGGACCTGGTCGTGATTTCGGATAAGGCGGAACCTTTTATTGCCCGTGTTCTGGATTACAAAAAATTCCTTTACGAACAAAAGAAAAAGCAAAAGGAACTGAAAGCCAAACAGGTAAAAGTGGTGGTAAAGGAAATCCGTTTCGGACCGCAAACCGATGATCACGATTATGAATTCAAGAAAAAGCACGCCGAAAAGTTTCTGGAAGAAGGTTCTAAATTAAAGACTTATGTTTTCTTTAAAGGACGTTCCATTATCTTTAAAGATCAGGGTGAAATTCTGCTTCTGAAATTAGCACAGGAACTAGAACACGTCGGGAAAGTAGATCAACTGCCGAAATTAGAAGGCAAAAGAATGATTATGATGATGAGTCCGAAAAAGCCGGCAAAATAGTTTTTATAAATAATGAATTTACTTCTCAATGAATGGTGAATTCATCTGAAATATTGAAGAGGTTTCCTTTTGGAAATCTCTTTTTTTAGAATTTTTGTAGATTTGATAAAAACTAAAGAAATGAGATTTATTCGTCCTAAAATTATAGGAACATTAAAGATCAAAATAATGATGGCTGGAAATTTTGCTGTAATTAATGATATAAAAAATTCACCAAATAGAATTATAATTCCTTGTAGTTCAAAAACTGAAGGAGAAAAAATGATTGAAAAAATCAAAAATGCAAAACCAGAAGAAATAATTTATATTTGAAAATCTGTGAAAGGAATTATTATTTCAGAATTTTCCTATTATTTTCTATTCCAAACTTTTTTCGTAATTTTGCAAACTCATTGATAACAAAAATATAAAAAGCAGAACAATGCCAAAATTAAAAACGAAATCAGGTGCTAAAAAGCGTTTTGCTCTTACCGGAACCGGAAAGATCAAAAGAAAAAATGCTTTCAAAAGCCACATCTTGACAAAGAAAGAAACCAAGCAGAAGAGAAATCTTACGCAGACTTCTTACGTTGCTGATGTAGATACAAAAAGCGTTTTGCGCCAGTTAGCAATTAAGTAGTTTTTATAAATCAGCCGGTTTATAAGAATTCAAACAAAATTCAAAATTTTAACCCTGAATTGGTGCCCAAAAGAATGCTGAAAAATTGCATCGCACAATTCAAAAAAAACAAATTTAAATTATGCCAAGATCAGTAAACGCTGTAGCGTCAAGAGCGCGCAGAAAAAAAGTAATGAAGCAGGCTAAAGGTTATTTCGGAAGAAGAAAGAACGTTTGGACTGTTGCTAAAAACGCCGTGGAAAAAGCAATGCAATATGCTTACCGCGGAAGAAAAGAGAAGAAAAGAAATTTCAGAGCACTTTGGATTACCCGTATCAACGCGGGAACCAGAGAACACGGGATGTCTTATTCCCAATTTATGGGAGCTCTTAAAAAGAACAACATCGAGCTGAACAGAAAAGTTCTTGCAGACCTTGCAATGAATCATCCGGAAGCTTTCAAAGCTGTTGTAGATCAAGTAAAATAAATGTAAAACTTTTGTTATCAATACCCAAATCTCTCAAAGTATTTTGAGAGATTTTTTATTTATCTTTGAAGAAATTTATTTTCCAGATGAAAAGATTACTCTTGTCTTTCGCATTATTATTCTCCGCTATTTATTCTTCCCAAACCTTCATTCAGGCATATCAGGATCGTGTGAATCTGGTTTCCCAGAATAATATCAATACTTATCTTCAGGAATTTGAAAATCTCGGAGTAAAGAAAACCGGAACTACTGCAAACGCAAACGCGCTGAACTGGCTGAAAAACAAATATCTTTCTTTCGGATATACCAATGCTCAAATCAAAGAAGATCCCTGGACAAGAAGCGGCTATACATCCAAAAATCTTGTCGTTACCAAAACCGGAACTCTGTTTCCTGATAAATATGTGATCATCTGCGGACATTTCGACAGCATTGTTGGCCCCGGAACCAATGACAACGGAAGCGGCGTTTCCGTAATTCTGGAAATCGCGAGAATCCTGAAAGACGTTCCTACGGATTATTCCATTCGTTTTATTAATTTTTCCGGCGAAGAGCAGGGATTGTACGGAAGCTATCATTATGTGCAGAATGTGGTGAACGCTACCAATCCGAAAATGAATATCAGGCTGGTCTTCAATATTGATGAAGTGGGCGGAATTGCTGGCCAAGTTAATGATACTATTTTTTGCGACCGTGATCAGAGTTCCCCCAATTATAATAATGCTGCATCACAGCAGATCACGCAGGAGCTCGCCAATTGTACGGAACTTTACTCTATTCTTAAAACCGATTTCGATCCGGCTTATGCTTCAGATTATGTCCCGTTTCAGGAAAACGGCGAGGTGATTACCGGATTTTATGAGCACAATATCAGTCCGTATCCGCATTCTACACAGGATATTCTGGCGAATATGGATCCGGTGTATGTTTACAATGTGGCAAAAGCAGCACTCGGAGCAGCTCAGCATTTCGCAATTGCCGATACTGAATTTTTAGCTGTAAATGGCTGTTCTCCGGCACAAATGCTGGAATCGCTGCAGATCTTCCCGAATCCGGCAAAAGATTTCCTCAATATTAAAATGCTGAATTCAAACCTGAAAGATTTTAAATTTGAGATCCGTGATCTTTCCGGAAAGATTATACACCAATCGGAAAATACTGCAAAAATCGATATCTCTGAATTGAAACCGGGAATTTATTTAGGAACCGTGATCGTTGAAGATCAGAAAACGACGAGAAAAATTGTGGTTGAATAACATTTTATATTTCAACCACAAAAGAAACAACAGAGATTGTTAATATTTCAGAGGCTTGCAAAACTTTTGATCCTCTTATTTTTTTAAGCTTTCGAAATGCTTTTTCTTTTGAATCTCTTGCGGTATTTTATAAACTCAGAACCTCTTCATACACCTTCATCAGCTTTTCAGCAATTTTTCTATCACTGAATTTCTCAACGAATTCCAACCCTTTTTCCGAGCGGCGTTTTCTTTCAGATTCGTTTTCCCAGAGAAATAAAATTTTGGAACGGATATCTTCCGTATTTTCAGGATTTACGTAAACCGAATCTTTTCCGCCGGCTTCAGGAAGACAACTTATATTGCCAGTAATAACGACGGTTTCCGAAAATAATGCTTCGATAATCGGAATTCCGAAACCTTCAAAAAAACTTGGATAAATAAAAATATCTGCCAATCTGTAAATTCCGGCAAGTTCCTCCATTGAAACGCCTTCTAAAAAATAGACTGCTACTCCATTTTTTTGGATTTCTTTCTCAATTTTTTTTAAATATTTTTTGTCTTTTCTGCCGACTACAACTAAAGGAATTCCCGTTGCTTTCAATGCTTTTACGACATTCAGGAGATTTTTCCGTTCTTCAATCGTTCCGACATTCAAAATAAATTTTTCGGGAAGACTGAATTTTTTTCTGATATTTTCGAGCTGTTCTTCAGAATAATCTTCTTTAAAACTTTGATGACAACCCTGATAAACTACTTCGATTTTATCCGCCGGAACTTTTAAATACTTGATGATATCCTGCTTCGTCTGTTCAGAAATTGCAATAATTTTATCGGCAGATTCCGCTGCTTTTTTAAATTTCCAGAAATGAATTTTACGGTCAAACCAAGAGTAATATTTCGGGAATCTCACGAAAATCAAATCGTGAATGGTTACAATTTTTTTTATTGGTTTTTTGTTCCATTTTAAAGGCAGTTCACCTGAAAGTCCGTGGAAAATTTCGGCACCGAGATTCTGGGCATCTTTTCCCATTCTGAACTGGCGCGACATTTTCCCTTTAGAAGTCGGAACAAAAGAAACATTCGGTAAATCCAGGATTTCTTTTCCTCTTTCCGATTTATTTTTATTAAAAAGAATATATTGATTTTCAGGATAAAACTTCGCCAGAATCCGCACCAGATCTCGGGAATAGTTTCCTAAACCCGAAGTATTGTGAAAAAATCTTTTGGCATCGAATGCGATTTTCATCAGGAAATTTTAAAACCTCGGTCTGAAAACTCAAACCGCCACATTATTTTCCCTCAAAGCATCATTAAGAGAAGTTTTTTTATCTGTAGATTCTTTCCTTTTTCCAATAATCAATGCACACGGAACCTGATATTCTCCTGCAGGAAATTTTTTGGTATAACTTCCCGGAATCACTACGGAACGAGCCGGAACTCTTCCTTTTATTTCAACAGGGTTTTCGCCTGTTACGTCAATAATTTTTGTAGAGGCAGTCAGAACCACATTTGCACCCAAAACGGCTTCTTTTTCCACGTGAACACCTTCCACAACAATACATCTCGAACCAACGAAACAATCATCTTCAATAATGACTGGTGCTGCCTGCAACGGTTCTAAAACTCCACCGATTCCAACTCCGCCTGATATATGCACATTTTTTCCAATTTGTGCGCAGCTTCCCACTGTCGCCCAAGTATCGACCATTGTTCCGGAATCTACATAAGCTCCGATATTTACATAAGACGGCATCATAATCACACCATTTGCCACAAAACTTCCGTGTCTTGCGATGGCGTGAGGAACGACACGAACACCTTTTTCAGCGTAATTTTTCTTCAAAGGAATTTTATCGTGAAACTCAAAAGGTCCGACTTCAATGGTTTCCATTTTCTGAATCGGGAAATACATTACAACTGCTTTTTTTACCCATTCATTCACTTTCCAGCCTTCATTTTCAGGTTCTGCAACTCTCAGTTCTCCTTTGTCCAAAAGTTCCACTATTTCGCGGATTGCCGCTTTGCTGTCTTCGTTTTGCAATAATTCCCTGTTCTCCCAGATTTGTTCGATTTTTTGTTGTAATGACATTTTATTTTTATTAAATTTTTATAAAACTCTTTGTGCGTGCAGATATGCTTTGTTCCAATAGGTTTCGTTCAGCGAAGAAATAATCACGCCTTTCGATGTGGAAGCGTGGATAAATTTCACTTCTCCGTCCGAACTGATATCGTGAACAATTCCAACGTGTGAAACTCTTCCGCCTCCGGAAGTAGAGAAGAAAAGCAAATCTCCGGGACGCACACTTCTTATCTCAATAGTTTGCCCGAAATTCGCCTGATCTGCAGAACGTCTCGGAAGATCAAGATCATTCTCGCCGAAAACTTTTGTTGTAAATCCTGAACAATCGAATCCGGAAGGCGTATTTCCGCCGTATTTGTACGGAGCGCCCAGATATTTTTCAGCATCTTTCAAAATGTTTTTCACGCCGGAACTTACATTTCCGGAATATTTGGAATCCAGATTTCTGGAATTTGCAGCTTTCGTAACTGTTTTTGCGGGAACATTTTTCCTCACCGTTGTTACCGGTTTTGAAGTTCCGCAGGAAACCATTAAAAGCGCGATTCCGAGAGAAAGAAACATTTTTTTCATTCCTGAATTTTGAGCATTCAAATGTAATAAAAATTGAGAGATCATATTGAACATTCTTTTGAAATTAAAATTTTATTTTGGGTAATCCCGGGTTAAAAAACTTTGTCAAAGTACCACTATTACACATAAAACTTTGACAAAGTCCTCAAACATCGGTTTTCTCTGACAAATATAGAAATTTTTCTTAAAAAATACTATACTTTAACTATAATATTAATTATGCTATAACTAAATTGGATATTTCATAAAAATATTTATCTTTGCTTTTCTAAATCAAAACGATGGCAACATATAAAAGTCCTGTTGAAATCAAAGGAAAGATCGGTGATCTGGTTTTTTACACACTGAACGGAAAACCTGTAGTCCGTAGGAAAAGCGGTTTCAGCAAGGAGGGTTTTGAAAATAATCCCAACTATAAACGTGTAAAGGAAAACAGTACGGAATTCGGGCATTGCTCCAAATCGGGAAAAGCGATCCGTGTTGCGCTGGAACCTTATCTGGGCGATTGTAAAGATAAATACCTGTATCAGAAATTCGCGAAAGTAATGACGCAGATTAAAGATATGGATACGGTTTCCGGAAAAGGGAAACGCCGTATTGAAAAGGGATTGCAAAGTCCGGAAGCGATAAAGATTTTAAAAAATTTCCGTTGGGGAAAATATGAAAATGTGGGTGAAAATGCTGTTTCCGGAAATGCGATGTTCACGAAAAACATCACTTTAACAAAAAAATTAAATGCCAATTCTGCCGAACTGATCACACTGAAACCCGATCTCGAAAAGCTTGTGATAGAAACAAGATCCCAGATTCTCCCGATTCCGAAAACTCATTCAATGGATTTTGATTTTCAGTTTGATGATTCCGCTCTCCTACTCTATTTTCTGATTCTGAAAAAAGGGGATGATATTTTGTTTGCGGGTTTTGTGGAATAATATTCAAATACTTTATTTGCAATATTTCCTATAAGCATCTTCGTTCACAACTTCCCGTTTTGTTAGTTTCAATTTTTTTATTATCTTGACTTTTCAAAATAATCAAAAATGTCGGGAAATACTTTATTTTTATTATTATCAATGCCCATTTTGCTGGTTTCCTGCAATAGCAGCGAACGTGAAAAAAAACTGGACGAACGCGAAAAAACGCTGACAGAAAAAGAAAATATTTTTGCCTTGAAAGAAGCGGATTACGAATCTCTCCTGAAACTGAGAGACAGCTTGTATGCCGCCAGCAAAGATTCTGTGGCAGCCGTACAAAAATGGCCTTCGGAAATTGCCGGAAAATGGAACAGCAAGATCATCTGTACTGAATCCAGCTGCTCGGATTATGTGATCGGTGATCAGAGAACCGATATATGGGATTTTGTGAGTGATTCCATACAAACTTCTGTACTGATTTCCAACAGTGGAAACAAGGTAAGAAATTATTCCGGGAAATATGAAAACAAAGAAATCCGGATGAGCTACAAAACCGATTCCACCTCAAAAAAAATTGTGGAAACCCAAATTCTTCTGGATAATATCACCCCTGAAAAAATCCGCGGAACACGCACTGTTACTGTAAACAATAGCTGTATGGCGAAATTTTCCGTAGAGCTGGTTCGTCCATCGAAATAATATTCTTATGCTTTTAAGTTTACACAACATCACGCTTCCGATAGAAGATCCGGTTCTGAAATTTCTGCTCGTGCTGATCATCATTCTTGGCGCACCGCTTTTGCTGAATAAGATCAAAGTTCCGCATCTTATCGGACTTATTATTGCCGGAGCTGTAATCGGACCGAACGGTTTCAATGTTCTTTCACGCGACAGCAGCATTGTGGTTACCGGAACTACGGGATTGCTGTATGTAATGTTTCTGGCAGGACTGGAAATTGATATGGGTGATTTCAAAAAAAATAAATGGAAAAGCCTTACTTTCGGAATTTACACTTTCACCGTTCCTTTTATTTTAGGATTTTTGGGAGGAATGTATCTTCTGGATTTCCCTTTGCTTGTTTCTATTCTTTTCGCAAGTTTATTTTCGTCCCATACTTTGATCGCCTATCCTTTGGTGAGCAGATTGGGAATCGCGAAAAATCTCGGAGTGAATATTACTGTAGGCGGAACAATGATCACTGATATTCTCGCGCTTTTGGTTCTCGCCGTAATTGTGGGAATGGTTCAGGGTGATGTCGGAAGCGTTTTCTGGATCAGACTTGTGGTATCTGTTCTCATTTTCGGGCTGATCGTTTTGCTGATTTTTCCAATTATCGGAAGATGGTTTTTCAAAAAAGTGAATGATAAGATTTCCCAATATATTTTTGTTTTGGTGATGATTTATCTCGCTGCATTACTGGCAGAGCTTGCCGGCATTGAAGCCATTATCGGAGCTTTCCTTGCAGGATTGGCGCTTAATCGTCTGATTCCGCATACTTCTTCTCTGATGAACCGCGTAGAATTTGTAGGAAATGCGATCTTTATTCCGTTTTTCCTGATAAGCGTAGGAATGCTGATCGATTTCAAAGTATTCTTCAAAAGCTGGGAAACCCTGAAAGTAGCTTCCATAATGCTGGTGGCTTCCATTCTCGGGAAATATCTTGCAGCGGTTCTTACTCAGAAAACTTTCCGCCTCAGCAAAAGTGAAGGAATGCTGATCTTCGGACTGAGTTCTGCATCAGCAGCTGCAACGCTGGCTTCCGTAATGGTAGGATACAATATTATTATTTCCGAAAACGAAGCCGGAGAACCGGTAAGATTGCTGAACGAGCACGTTCTGAACGGAAGTATTTTACTAATTCTTATTTCGTGTACCATTTCCTCTTTTGTTACAATGTCCAGCTCTGAAAAGATTATGGAAGCCGAAAATTCCGAAACGCTTTCAGAAGCCAATCACGAGGAAGAAAATATTCTTCTCGCCATCAATCATCCGAAAACGGTGGATCAGATGGTAGAACTCGGTTTGCTGGTAAAAGGGCATTCCAATACCGAAAATATCCATGCACTGAATGTCATAAATGAAGAAAAAAACGAATCATCGGTAAAAAATGCGGAAAAAATCCTGAAAGAAGCTGCCGATATTGCATCTGCTGCTGATGTTAAGCTACAAACGCTGACACGATACGATAATGATGTGGTAAACGGAATCAACAGTGTGGTGAAAGAACAGAAAATCACCGACCTGATTATCGCGTTGGAAGATGAAAAAGGTTTTTCTTCTTCGTTTGTAGATAATCTCTATAACGGATATCTTCAGAATAATGAAATCAATACTCTGGTGTATCACACCGTTCAGCCTGCTGCTACCATTAAAAGATATCTGGTGATGATTCCGGCAGATTCCCATAAGGAAGCAGGATTTTTCCACGCTTTGCTGAGGATCTGGAATATCGGCAGAAATTCCGGTGCGCTTTTAAGCTTCTATGCTCCGGATGATATTATCGAGCTGCTCCAGAAAATCGTAAAAAAAGCAAATGTGGAAGCGGAATTCATCATCACCAATTATTGGGTGGATGCGGAAAAAACAGCAGAAAATATTCCTGAAAACGAAGGACTGATCGTGATTATGGCAAAACGCGGAATGATTTCCTATTTCCCGAAAATGCGCTTTATTCCGGAATTCCTGAACAGATATGTCAGCAAGAACAATTATCTCCTGATCTATCCTTATTCCTATTCCGAACAGAATAAGGAAGAAATCCGCTCTGTAAGGAACCACGGGGATTTCGTGGAGATCGGGAATATCGTGAAAAGGATCTTTAAATAATTTTTGAAGTATCGAGAAACTTTAAAAGAGATTTTCTTTTTTATGAAAACCTCTTTTTGATCATTCATCAGATTTAACATATTTAATTATATTTGGGAAACTAAAAAATAAATAATGGAAAAGTATTCTGAAAGGGTAAAACGGATGAGCTTTTCGCAGACTTTTGTGATGAGCAACAAAGTGCGTGAGCTGAAAGCTGCTGGGATCGATGTGATAAGCTTAACTTTGGGAGAACCCGATTTTGATGTTCCGAAAGATATTAAAGAAGCGGCTTTCGAGGCAATTAATGAAAATTACAGCCACTACTCGCCTGTTCCGGGATTTCTGGAATTGAGACAAGCGATCGCTCATAAACTGAAAAGAGACAATAATCTGGACTATAAACCTACTCAAATTTGTGTTTCCAGCGGTGCAAAACAATCCATTTTCAATGTTCTGGCTTCGGTTCTTGACAACGGCGATGAAGTGATTCTTCCCGCTCCTTTCTGGGTAAGCTACGAAGAAATGGTGAAAATGCTCGACGGAAAACCCGTAATTGTGGAAACTTCCATAGAAACCGATTTTAAAATTACGGCTGAACAACTGGAAAAAGCCATTACTCCGAAAACAAAAGCATTGCTGTATAGTTCGCCCTGCAATCCTTCCGGAAGCTTTTATACATACGATGAATTAAAAGCCATAGCCGAAGTAATTGCAAAACATCCGCAGATCACTATTATTTCCGATGAAATCTATGAATTCATCAACTACGGCGGAAAACATACTTCGATTGCAGAATTTCCCGAAGTGTACGAGCAAACCGCCGTTATCAACGGAATGAGCAAAGCGTTTGCAATGACCGGCTGGAGAATAGGATATTCCGCCTGTCCGGAATGGCTGGCTTCCGCCTGCGAAAAAATTCAGGGACAGGTAACTTCCGGAGCGAATACGGTTGCGCAGAGAGCTTCGATAAAAGCTTTGCAAACCGATCCTTCGGAATATCATTATATGATCTCGGAATTTGAAAAAAGAAGAGATCTGGTTTATTATTTATTAAAGGAAATTCCCGGATTTAAAGTAAATTATCCGAAAGCCGCTTTCTATTTCTTCCCTGATATTTCTTATTATTTAGGTAAAACGCTGAAAGGTAAAAAAATAGAAAATTCCGATGATTTCGCGATGTTTCTTTTGGAAGAAGCCCACGTTGGAAGTGTCGGCGGCGTATCTTTCGGAAGTCCCGAATGTATCCGTTTTTCCTATGCTGCATCCGAAGAAGACCTGAAAGAAGCGATGAGAAGAATTAAAGATTGTCTGGAAAATGCCGGATAGAAAATATAAAAAATGGTTTCCTGTTTCGGGAAACCATTTTTATCATACGGAGAAAATTACCCCAAATGCTCTTTAAAGAAAGGAATAATTTGCTCTAAAGCTTTTCCAGTTGGTTCCGGCTGGTCATACAAATCGTAATGACTTGCACCCGAAACTACCTGGATTGTTTTTTTCGCAGAAGCCGCTTTATTAAATAACTCAAAACCGTCTTTGTACGAACCGAAAGCTCCTACTTTATCGCCTACAACAATATGCAAAGGTTGTGTCAGTAAATGCTCTGCCAAATGAAACGCATCAAAACCTACTGCTGCTGCCAATCCTGAAAACAATAATTTGTTCGGCGAACAAGCGTGTTGTCCTCTTGGAGTAGTGTAATAATCTACCGCTTCCACTACGTCAATATCGTGCAAACCTGCTTGTTTTCTGGCTTCTTCATTCGGAGCGACATAAACCGTGATGAAAGGTTCTGCTCCGTTTGCTTCTGCTGTTCTTTGTGCTGCAATAGCTTCCAATGTTGTAATGGCAGCATCGGGAGCAAAATTTCCTTCACGCATTAATCTTCCGTAATTCGCACCGACAACTGTTACCACCGCTTTAAATCTTCTTTCCGTCATCGCTGCATTTGCTGCATAACCACCGCCTCCACAAACTCCTAAAACCCCAATACGTTCATTATCAACATAAGGAAGTGTAGTCAGATAATCCGCCGCACAACGGAAATCTTCTACGCGTGTTGCCGGATCTTCCAGAAATCTCGGTTCTCCACCACTTTCTCCCTGATGCGAAGCATCAAATGCCAATGTGATGAAACCTGCTTCTGCTAAAGCTTTTCCGTAAATATTTCCGGAAGTCTGGTTTTTACAGCTGCTGATCGGATGTGCACAAACGATTGCAGGATAAGTTTTAGACTCGTCGAAATCTTTAGGAAATTGGATAATAGCTGCCACTTCCCAGGTTTTGTGTTTAAATCTTACTTCTTTCATTGTTTTAATATTTTAAAATTATTATTCATTTTTGATGATACAAATGTATGCTGTAATCATCCCTCAAAACTTATACAGATTACGGGAAAACGGATACATTTTACGGATTGTTGTTTTGGACTTCAACTAAAATATTATTGTAAATTTGCTTCATTAAACGCAATTAAAGTAATAATGACAAAATCAACTATTCTTATTATTTTCATTTCAATTGTTTTGATTTCTTGCAACAAGAATGAAAAGCAAATTGAAACAAATAATAGTAAAAATTATATGACAGACAACAATTTTAAAAAGATAATAAACGAAATAGTAACTTCTGATACTTTTGAAAATCCAAAAAATTGGGAAACTCGGGGACTTAATCCTTCTAATCGAAAAGTCATTACTTTGCTTCGAAAGTCAACTAATAATTTTCTTGGAGAGCTTGAAAAGATATATTACTCAAATGAATCTTCTGAAATTAAGTTGAAACAAATTTCAAATATGGTTGACGAACTTCCTTGGGATTAACTTGATACAGAAGAAAAAGAATTTTTAGCAGATACTTTGTCTCCTGCAATCAAAGCAGCCGGATTTAACCCTTCATTGATATTTTAATCCGTTACACACTCCTGAAAACCTTCGGCGACATTCCCGTTTTCTTCCTAAAAAACCGTGCAAAATAATTCGGGTAGTCAAATCCTAAGCTGTACGAAATTTCCGAAACGGATAAAGTGGTGTTTTTCAGCTTGTTTTTTGCCAGCTTCAAAACGTAGTTGTGAATATGCTCAATCGGAGATTCGCCTGTGAAATGTTTGATTAAGTCCCCGAAATAATTGGCAGAAAGATTCGCTTTCTGTGCAAAATATGCAACAGACGGCAATCCCGAAATCTCTTCGGTTTTGGAAAAATATTCGGAAAGATGCAGGTTGAAATCTTCAATTACTTTGTTATAAATCGTGCTTCGGGAATCAAACTGACGGTCGTAAAAAATCTGCGCATAAGACAAAATCAGCTTGATATAAGACAAAATCACCTCTCTGGAATAATTGATTTTCTGAAATTCGTCATAGGCTTTTTTATACAGATCCCAAAGAATCAGTTCCTCATCTTTGCTTAAAAACAAGGCTTCGTGATTGTTGTAATGCACAAAATTGTATTCCTTACCTTCTTTAGCCAGATATTTTTTGCTGACCATAATGGTAAAACCTCTCTCCAAAACCTTGAAATCCCATTCTATCGTATTCTGCGGACAATCGGCATACATATAGGAATCCGCCTGATTTTCCTTGAAAACGGTATTTTCCAGCGCTTTTCCTAACGGAGGTTTTATCGCAAGAAGATAAAAATCAATGGTAACGGCAGGAGAATTCTGCCTCATTTTTTTCTCATTCTCAAAATTGATGATGTGAAGATCCTCGTTCTTGAGCTCTGTAATATTCAGGTATTTCGAAAAGTCTTTAATATTGAAAATCCTGTTCATTATTACGTTTTTTTTCTCTTTGCAAAATTAAATTTCCACCGTCTAAAGATACGGAAACGATTCACGGAAAAAAGGATACATTTTACGGACAAAGCTGATTTGATTTTTTTTATGGATGTCCGCTTTTAGTAATAATTTACGGTTTGTCATTGACTACGTCGAATCTTCGATTTCTGAATGAAGCGAAGCAGAATGAAGAATCTCTTTGATAATCAGAGATTGACTTCCTCGAACCACTTCGTTAGGTTTCCTCCTTCGTCGGAATGACAAAGAAACTGTTGAGTTTTAGAGTTATGATTAAAAACGGACATTCAATTTTTTTTTAATCCGTTTTAAAATTCTTCCTCGCCAGTTCCTTCCTTACCCTGCTTAAACTTTCGGGCGTAATTCCGAGATAAGAAGCCACCATCCACTGCGGAACACGAAGCATCAGATTCGGATACATTTTTATAAAATCCAGATAGCGTTCTTCGGCAGTATCGGAAAGCAGTGAATTCACTCTGCGCTGGAGATTCCGGATATGTTTCTGCAAAAGAATATCGTTGGATTCCACCGTTTCGGGAAAATGAATATGGAGCTTCTGGAAAAATTCGTTTTTCAGGAGCAAAACTTCGGAATCTTCCACCGCGTCAATAAAATACCTTGACTTTTCATTAAAAAATAGCGAACTTCTGTCCGAAATCAGCCACGTTTCGGGAGCGAACTGAATAATGTGCTCTTTCCCGTTCTTATCAATGGAATACATTCTGAGAAGTCCTTTTTCCACGAAATAAGTTCCGTTGCAGACTTCACCTTCTCTCAGCAGAAATTCACTTTTTTTTACTTTGTTTTCCGTATAGAAAGAAGTACAGGCAGCGATTGCTTCTTTCGGTACTTTCAGGACTTCGGATAAATAATTGGAAAGGATTTCCATATTTTTAATTGGGGATATAATTTTGAAAAAATGAAATTTTGATATATAAATGATTGGTTTTCAAACCTAACAGGTTTTTGAAACCTGTTAGATTTAGAATGTATCCATATTAATTAAAATTTCTAAATAAGACCTATCGAAATATGCTGGTGCGAAGCATTGTTCACCGCTTTCCCGTTTTCAATGACAATCAATTGCGGACTTTGATGTTCCACATCCAGATCACGGGCGATTTTGTCCGAAAGATCGCGGTGTGCCAGAAGATCAAGGAAATAATAAGAAATATTTTTATCAGAATTCCTTACTTCTTTTTCAAAATTCCGGAGAACCGTTTTACTGATAAAACATCGTGTGGAATGCTTAAAAATCACCGTTTTTGTACCGAAAGATCCCTGAATTGCATTTGCTAGATCCTTTTCGGATTCTATATTTTTCCAGAAACTGTTTTCAGTTCCGGAAGCTTTGGCTTCACCAAAAATTATATTGAAAAATCTCATAGTTTTTATTTTAAATAAACAGCCATTTTGTCCCGAATTTGAAATTGGTGAACAATTTGTGTTTCAGGTTTTGTAAATTTAGCAAAAATAAATCTTTAATTCAATTTAACCGAAATATGAAAAAAGCCCTGATTATCGTAGATGTGCAAAATGATTTCTGTAAAGGCGGTGCTCTGGAAGTTCCGGATGCAGATTCCGTAATTCCTTACATCAACGAATTAATGAAAGAAAATCAGTACGATGAAATTATCCTGACGCAGGACTGGCATCCTGCCAATCATAAAAGTTTTGCTTCCAATAACGGCAGAAATGTCGGTGAAACGATTACACTGAACGGAGCGCCGCAGTTTATGTGGCCAAATCATTGTGTTCAGGGAACTTTCGGTGCGGAATTTCATAAAGATCTGGATCGTTCAAAAGTAACGCACATTGTTCAGAAAGGGAAAAATCCGGAAATCGACAGTTATAGCGGATTTCAGGACAATAATCATTTTATGAAAACCGATCTGGACGATTACCTGAAATTCCACGATATCCAGTTGGTGGAAATCGCGGGTCTCGCTCTGGATTATTGCGTAAAATATACCTGTATTGATGCGGCGAAAAACGGCTATATCACTTGTCTGCACTTTAACGGGACAAAAGCGGTAAACGCGAAACCCGATAACGGAAGAGATACAATTTACCAGCTTCTGGAAAACGGAGTTTCGGTTTTGGGATAAATTCCGGTTTCAGTTTGAAAAATATTATGTAATGATGATCACATTCAGATGTAATATCTGTATTTATCTTTACCAAAACTGATTTTTTAAAATTTACAGATCAATGGAAAATCTTAATACACTATTCAGATCGGATTTCGGGAAAGAGCTTCAGAATTCGGGAGAAGTAAAAGTATTCCGTTCCGGCTCCGTAATTCTGGATATGGATGCTTATGTGAATTATATTCCTTTGATTATTTCGGGAAGCATTAAAGTGATCCGAACCGAAGAAGACGGCAGAGAAATCCTTTTGTATTATATCACACCCGGAGAAAGCTGTATCTCTTCTATTCTTTCCGGACTTACACAAAATACATCCAAAGTAAAAGCGGTGGTAGAAGAAGATGCAGAGATTCTGATGATTTCCATTCAGAAATCGAAAGACTGGCTTAAAAAATATCCGGAATGGACGGATTTTATTTTCGGGCTTTACCAGAAACGGTTTGAAGAGCTTTTATCTGTTGTGAATTCCGTTGCTTTCCATAAAGCAGATGTTCGTCTCCTGAATCTGCTTATGCAGAAAAGCCGGCTTTTCGGAACCAGAGAACTTTCCGTTACTCATCAGCAATTAGCCGACGAACTCGGAATTACCCGTGAAGCAACGAGCCGCGTTCTGAAACAAATGGAAAAAGACGGCGAGATAAAACTTTCCCGAAACAAAATCCTTCTTCTGTAACTTTCATCACTGACAAAAGCTCTTTTATCCATTAATTTTGCATTATAATTTTAAATTTTTATTAAAATGTTCAATGCTATAAAAAATATTTTCGGTCTGGAAAAAACAGATTATTCGGAGCTTGTAAAAAACGGAGCCATTATTCTTGATGTGAGAAGCAAAGAGGAATTTAATTCCGGGCATATCAAAGGTTCGGTGAATATTCCTGTGAATACGCTGCAAAATAACCTTTCAAAATTAAAGGACAAAAACAAACCTATAATTACGTGCTGCGCTTCCGGAATGAGAAGTGCATCTGCAAAATCAATCCTGAAAAACAACGGATACACCGATGTTCACAATGGAGGTGGTTGGATAAGTCTTAACAATAAAATCTAAAAAATGGAACACTATTATAATGTTGATATTTTCTGGAAACAGGACAGAAAAGGCGAAATGTCTTCTCCCGAACTCTCCGGAAAAGTAGAAATCGCAACACCTCCTCAATTCCCGAAAGGAATGGAAAATATCTGGTCACCGGAACATCTTTTTACCGCTGCTGTAAGCAGTTGCCTGATGACTACTTTTCTCGCAATTGCGGAAAATTCAAAACTGGGATTCACTCATTTTGAATGCAAATCGAAAGGAAAACTGGAACAAACGGATGGAAAATTCCTGATGACGGAAATAATTCTCGAACCTTTGGTCATCATCAAAAACGAATCCGACAGGGAAAAAGCAGAACGTGTTCTGCAAAAATCCGAAGCGAACTGCCTGATTTCAAACTCCGTGAAATCTAAGATTACGATGATTCCGAAGATACAAGTGATTTGATGATTAAAATTTTATTGTAACCGCCTTTTTGGCGGTTTTTTTGTGATTTTTTTAAATAGGTTTATGTGATATAAGTTACTGTACAATCAATTTCATGACTCTAATTTTGTCGAAAATTCAGAGAAATGCGGAAAACAGTATTTTCAACTTTAATGTTAATGACGGGAGCTTTAGGATTTTCCCAGCAAATCATTATCATTTCCAAAGCAGAAATCGAAGCCAGATCTTTAGACAAAAATCTTCAGGTAAAGCTGGCTGAAAGCGAAGCCGAACTTGCACAAACGGAACTTCTCGCAACCAGAGGAATGTATCTTCCGAATATCAGTGCTTCTTACACTTTTACCAACACCAATAATCCTTTAATGGCTTTTGGCTCAAAGCTGAATCAGGAAAGAATTACAATGACGGATTTCAATCCCGATGATCTTAATGATCCGAAAAGCATTTCCAACTTCGCTACGAAAATAGAATTTCAGCAACCGATTATCAATATGGATGCGGTGTATCAGAAAAAAGCAGGACAGGTAAAAGCCGATGCCCTAAAAATAAGAACCGAAAGAACCAAAGAATACATTCAGTTTGAAGTGAAAAAATCTTATATGATGCTTCAGCTCGCATACAAAATGCTCGAAACACTGGAAAATGCGAAATCCACAACGCTTGCCAATAAAAAAGTCATTGATAATTATTACAAAAACGGGATGATCCAAAAATCAGAAGTGTTGTATATGGACGTTCGTGTCAGTGAAATTGACAGCCAGATTCAGCTTGCAAAATCCAACATCAGAAACGCTTCGGATTATCTGTATTTTCTTTTGAATGAAGATTCTTCCGGAAAAATTCTGAAGCCTGCAGAAAACCTGGAATACCACAATCAGATTTTGGACGAAAATATATCGTTAAACACCAACAGAAAAGATTTGGAAGCCTATAACAAATCTCTTGAAGTTTATAATCTGATGATAAAATCATCAAAATCAAAATTTCTTCCAAAACTCAATGCCTTTGGAAGCTGGGAAATGTATGATAATAAAATTGCACAATTTGATGCAAACGGATATTTGGTTGGATTACAATTATCGTGGAATGTTTTTGATGGCTTAAAATCGAAATCGGAACAGGAAAAATACAGATCCGAACTTACAAAAGCAAAAACCGAAATCGAACAATATACAAAGCAAAGCGAACTGGAGCTCAGCAAAGCGGCGAGAGCAGTTCAGGATGCAGATTCTAAAGTTGCATATACAAACCAAGCTTTGGAACAAAGCAAAGAAGCCTACCGGATCCGTAAAAACCGTTACGAACAAGGTTTGGAAAAATCCGCAGATCTGCTTTCCGCAGAAACTCTGATGTCACAAAAAGAACTGGAATATCAGCAAGCCGTTTTTGAGTATAATACTGCTTTGGCGTATTTAGAATTTCTGAAAAAATAAATAATATTAAAATGAAAAAATACCTTTATTCAACATTATTTTTAAGTGTACTGATTTTCCAAAGCTGTTCTTCCGACAAGGAAAAATCTGCCGAGAACGGTGACACTCCGGTTTCTGTAACCATCAGTAAATCTTATGCAAATTCCAATGGTTCTTTTGTTTCGGCAAGCGGAAAACTCGTAGCAAAAAATTCCGTAAATATTTCCACCCGAATGATGGGCTACATCACTTCCCTGAAAGCGGAAATCGGGCAAAATGTAAATGCAGGACAGCTTTTGGTTTCCATCAATTCAGCTGATGTTCAGGCAAAAGGAGGACAGGCAAATGCCCAGATTTCCCAAGCTCAGGCAAATTACAATATCGCCAAAAAAGATTACGAAAGATTTCAGAATTTGTATAAATCACAAAGTGCTTCCCAAAAAGAATTAGATGATATGCAGGCTCGTTTCGAAATGGCAAAAGCCGGGTTAAACGCTGCAAATCAAATGAAAAATGAAGTAAACGCACAGTACCGTTATACTAATATAACCGCACCGATTTCGGGGACAATTACTGCAAAATATGCAGAGCAGGGCGATCTTGCAAGTCCCGGAATGCCGATTCTTACGATAGAATCGCCGTCTGCTTTACAAGCTCAGGTTTTGGTTTCGGAGCAGAATATTACTTTGATTCAGCAGGGAATGTCCGTTGATGTTACCTTAAAATCACTAAACAAAACCGTTTCCGGAACGGTTTCCGAAATCAGCAAATCGGCCGCAAATACAGGCGGACAGTATTTGGTTAAAATCAATATTCATAACGCTTCGGATTTGCTTCCGGGAATGTTTGTGAATGTGAAGTTTGCGTTTAAAAATTCGGGGAAAATCAATCAGGATTTTCAGGAAAGCGTAATGATCCCGAAATCTGCTTTGGTGGAAAAAGGACAATTGACAGGTGTTTATGTTGTGAGTTCCAACAATACCGCTGTTTTACGTTGGCTGAAAACCGGAAAAACATTCGGAAACGAAGTGGAAATTCTCTCCGGACTCACTCCGCAGGAATTTTATATTATTTCCTCCAACGGAAAATTGTATAACGGAGCAAAGATTCAATTAAAATAATGTATCAATCCGGCAATTTACCAATGTAACAATAGATGAAAACCACATTGATTGTCATACTGTTACATTGATACATTGTTAAATTAAAAAAATATTATGGAAAAAGGATTTGCAGGACGCATCGCCGAGTTTTTCATCAATTCAAAATTAACCATTCTTTTGATGATTACATTGATGATTATCGGTGTGTACAGTTCGACACTGATACCAAGAGAAGAAGAACCGCAGATTATCATTCCGATGGCAGATGTTATGGTCGGTTATCCCGGAGCTAATCCGAAAGAAGTGGAAAACAGGGTGGTAAAACCTTTGGAAAAAATCATTTCCAACATCAAAGGTGTGGAGCATATTCATTCAATGGCTATGAACGGACAGGCAATGATTATCGTACAGTTTTATGTGGGCGAAGATACGGAACGTTCGTATGTGAAGCTCTACGATGAACTGATGAAAAACAAAAATATCTTCCCGAAAGGTGTTTATGAACCTATAGTAAAAACACGTTCCATTGATGATGTTCCGATGCTGGGAATTACACTTTGGAGTGAAAAATATGACGATTACCAGCTTCGGCAGATTGGCGAAGAACTGTCTTCCGAGATAAAAAAGACAAAAGATGTTTCCTTAACCAAAACCATTGGCGGAAGAAGCCGGCAACTTTCCATAATTCCGGACAGGGATAAAATGGCAGAGCTGAATGTAGATGTACTTTCGGTGATGCAAATGATTCAGGCGAATAACGGAAGCTCACAATCCGGGAAATTCGATTCCGGCGATTCGGAATTCCTTTTAACAACAGGGCAATTCCTCAATTCTGCCGAAGATGTGGAAAATCTCGTTATCGGAACTTCCCAAAATATGCCGGTATATCTGAAACAAGTTGCCACGATTTCGGACGGAGCTTCCAGTCCGGCAAATTATGTGAGCTTCGGGTATGGAAATGCGGTAGAAAACGGGAAAAAATTCAAATCGGAATATCCTGCCGTTACGGTTTCCGTTTCCAAAGTGAAGGGAGCCGATGCAATGAAAATTTCGGAGCAGATTCTGACCAAAATCGATGAGCTGAAAACAACTTTAATTCCCGATGATGTTCACATAGAAATTACGAGAAATTACGGCGAAACCGCTTCGCACAAAGTTTCGGAATTACTGATGCATTTGGGGATTGCAATTCTGGCAGTTACTATTCTGGTAATGCTTGCAATGGGTTGGAGAGGAGGTCTGGTTGTGTTTTTTTCCGTTCCGCTTACATTTGCTTTAACACTTTTCAGTTATTACATTTTAGGATACACATTGAACAGAATTACGCTTTTCGCTCTCGTTTTTGTAGTAGGAATTGTGGTAGATGACAGTATTATTATCGCTGAAAATATGCACCGCCATTTCGGGATGAGAAAACTGCCGTTCAAACAAGCGGCGATTTATGCTATTAATGAAGTAGGAAATCCTACAATTCTGGCAACATTTACCGTAATTGCGGCAATTTTGCCAATGGCTTTCGTGTCGGGAATGATGGGTCCTTATATGTCGCCGATGCCGATTGGAGCTTCGATTGCAATGTTGCTTTCGCTTTTTGTAGCTTTAACGGTTACGCCTTATCTCGGTTATCATTTGTTAAAAGTAAAAGACGAAAATAAACACAAAGAAGAACAAGGTCTGGAAACCAACCGGATTTATAAAATTTACAAAAAAATAGAGCAGCCGCTTTTAAATTCCTCCTCAAAAAGATGGACAATGCTTGGAATTACGGTGGTACTATTGCTCATTTCCGTTGCGGCGTTCTTCACAAAATGGGTAGCTGTAAAAATGCTTCCTTTCGACAATAAGAATGAAATTCAGGTGGTGATCGATATGTCGGAAGGAACGACTCTGGAAAGAACAAATGCTGTTTCCCAAGACATTGCACAATATCTGAAAACCGTTCCGGAAGTGGTGAATTATCAAAGTTATGTCGGTTCTTCTGCTCCGATCACGTTCAACGGATTGGTTCGTCATTACGATATGCGAGGTTCCAGCAATACGGCGGACATTCAGGTCAATCTTCTTCATAAGGAAGAGAGAAATGAGCAAAGCCACGATATAGCCAAGAAAATCCGTCCTGAAATTCAGAAGATTGCAAAAAAATACAACGCTAATGTGAAAATCGTAGAAGTTCCACCGGGACCGCCGGTTTTATCGACAATTGTCGCAGAAGTGTACGGTCCTGATTACGAAGGACAAATTAAAGTTGCCGATCAGGTTCAAAATATTCTGAAAAAAACAGATGATGTTGTGGATATTGACTGGATGGTGGAAGCTCCGCAAAAAGAATTTAAATTAATTCCCGACAAAGAAAAAGCAATGCTGAACGGAGTTGCACCGCAACAGATTGTCGGAAATCTCACTTATTTAATGGGGGAACATTCCATAGGAAATCTGTATGACGAAAAATCCAATCAGCCGATAGATATTGTAATGAAGCTGAAAAATGCGGACAAATCTACGATTCAGGATATTACAGGATTGAAGATCAAAGGACAAGCAGGAATGATCCCAGCCAATGATCTGGTAAAAATTGAAGCAAAGGAAATCGATAAAACCATTTACAGAAAAGACCAGAAACGTGTGGTTTACGTTCTTGCAGATATGGCGGGAACATTGGAAAGCCCGGCTTATGCGATTCTCGGAATGGAGGAAAAGCTGAAAAATATCGAGCTTCCGAAAGGATATTCCATCTCTGAATTGTATATGGGTCAACCCGAAGATGAAAGCAACTACACCGTAAAATGGGACGGAGAATGGCAGATCACGCTGGAAGTTTTCCGCGATCTGGGAACTGCTTTCGCTGTTGTGATCATCATTATTTATATGCTGATTGTCGGCTGGTTTCAAAATTTCAAAACACCAATGGTAATGATGGTTGCTATTCCGCTTTCATTAATAGGAATTGTTTTCGGACACTGGCTTTTAGGAGCATTTTTCACGGCAACATCGTTTATCGGGATGATTGCTTTGGCAGGGGTTATGGTAAGAAATTCCGTTCTTCTCATCGACTTTATCGAAATCCGCCTGAAAGAAGGAATTCTGATGAAACAGGCAATTATCGAAGCAGGAGCAGTAAGAACAACTCCAATTCTGTTAACAACAGGAGCGGTTGTGATCGGAGCGGTAATCATACTTTTCGATCCGATTTTTCAGGGACTGGCAATTTCTCTGGTTTTTGGAGCAGTTGCTTCCACATTGCTGACACTGGTTGTGGTTCCGCTTGTATATTATATGACGGAAAAAAAGAAATGGGAGAAAAATTCGGACAAAAATCAAATATTATGAAACTATTATTAATTACCTGTATCGAGGAATTTGAAAAAGAGGTCAGGAAAATCCTGAATCATTCCGGAGTAAAGTCCTTTTCACTACAATCTGTCAAAGGATATAAAAATGGAAACGAAAACGAATTGGAAAACTGGTTTCCTTCGGATGATATTCCCATAGAATCATTGCTTTTTACAGTCTTTATAAGCCAGGAATGTACAGAAGAATTATGTTATAGAATAGAAGCATTCAACGAAAAGCAGGAAAGCTCATCAAGGATACATCTGGCAGTGCTTGCTATTGATAAATCCATTTAATTTAAAATCTAAAAATTATTATAAAAATGCAAACAAGAATTGTACACGCTATTGCAGGCACTTTTATTATCGGAAGTTTACTTTTAGGAATTTATGTCAATCCCAACTGGTTTTGGTTTACCGGATTTGTAGGAATCAATATGTGGATTCACGCTCTTACAAACTGGTGCCTGATGTATCTGATTGTTGGAAAATTCGGAACAAAAAAGGATCCAGGTGATAAATGCTGCAACAATTAAAATTAAATAAAAAAAAACCACTGAAAATCAGTGGTTTTAAATTTATGTGGAGAATACGGGATTCGAACCCGTGACCTCTACACTGCCAGTGTAGCGCGCTAGCCAACTGCGCCAATCCCCCGTTTTGTTTTGCAATGATAGAAATTTTTTGGTGAATTTCAAAAATATTTTTGGAAACTGTTTTTATTTTATCAGAATCAGAGTGATTAAAAAAAGAAAAAGCGAACCTAAATCCGCTTTTTCACTTTTAAAATAAACAAATATGAAAATTTTTCTATTTCCAGCCGCCGCCTAAAGCACGGTAGAGCTCCACACCGGATTGCAGTTTGGTATATTTTGCATTGGCAATATTCAGTTCGGCATTCAGGCGGTTTACGTCAGCATTCAGCACTTCCAGATAATTCGCCATTCCGTAGTTTACCAGATCCTGCGAAAATTCTACAGAATTATTATAGGCTTCCAGCTCTTTCTGTTTCAATGTAATGAACTCATCCTGTGAAGTATAAATTTTTAAAGCATCTGAAACTTCCTTTCCTGCTGCCAGAACCGATTTCCTGAAATTCAGATAGGCTCTTTCCTGATTAGCAATACTGACTTCATAATTGGATTTTATCTGCCGCTTATTCAAAACGGGCTGTACCAAACCGGCTACTACATTTGCAAAAAGAGAATTGGTGCTGAAAAGCTTGTCAATATCCACAGACTGAATTCCGCCGCTTCCCGTAATTCTCAGAGAAGGATAAAACTGCGCTTTTGCAGAATTTACCAGCTCGAAAGCATTCATCAGATTAAATTCCGCCTGTCTTACATCCGGACGGTTTTCAAGCAGACTAGCAGAATATCCCAAATCCGGATTTACCGAAAACTGTTGTGAACTGAGGCTTCCTCTTTCGATCTGATGTGAAGTTTCACCCATCAAAAGGGAAATTGTATTTTCCAGCTGCGCAATCTGCACATCCAGACTGATCAGCGAAGCCTGTGCATTATACACCAAAGCCTGACTTTGCTGAACGGCAACTTCCGTAAGAGTTCCCGCATCTTTCAGCGCTTTCGTGGTTTCCAGATTTTTTTCGCGGATCTGAATGCTTTGCTCGATAATTTTTTTCTGCTCATCCAAAGTCAGAAGCTGATAATAAGCCGTTGCAATGGAAGCTACCAAACCGCTTTTTATATTCTGATGTGCCGCAACCGTTCCGAGATAAGCCGCAAGCTGCGATTTTTCCTGAGCTTTCAGTTTTCCCCAGATATCGGCTTCCCAACCGAGACTTGCCGTAATATCAAACTGATTGATATATCTTCTTTCTCCCATTATTTGTCCCATCTGCGTATTGAGTGAAGAGGTGCTGAAGGTATAATCGGGACCAACGGAAAGTGTCGGCTGATAGGCAGCTTTGGCTTGTTTCAGATAAGCTTCTGCGGAAGCGATATTCTGCAAAGCCATTCTGATATCAAGATTATTTTCCAAAGCTTTGGAAATATACTGCTGAAGATTCTGGTCTTTGAAGATTTCTTTCCACGAAACTCCGCCCAAACCGACGCTGTCTTTCGGAAGCATATCCGTCCGGAAAAGCTTTTCTTCGGCGATGTCTTTCGGACGTTCATATTCCTTTCTTGCAACGCAGGAAGTTATGGAAACCGCCATCACCAAAGCAAAAAAAGGATATTTTATATTGAATTTTTTCATACTCTTTTAATTTCAAAAATTATTCGGCGAGATTCACTTCTTCTTTTTTCATCGGTTTTATTTTTTCCTGAAGATTCTGAAAAATAATGAAAAGGATCGGGATCACCAATAAACCGAGAATGGTTCCTATCAATAGTCCGAAAGCCGCACCTGTCGCGATGGATCGGTTTCCGACCGCGCCAATTCCGCCTGCCAGAACCAAAGGAAGCAATCCGAAAATAAATGCGAAGGAAGTCATCAGAATTGGTCTTAATCTCGCTTTTGCAGCATTGATTGCCGCCATAATTATCGTTTCACCGTGCGTTCTTCTCTGTACTGCAAATTCTACAATCAGGATAGCATTTTTTGCCAATAATCCGACAAGCATAATCAATGCGATCTGGAAATAAATATTATTTTCCAGTCCGAAGATCCATTGCCCGATAAATGCGCCCATTACTCCTAATGGTAATGAACAAATAACTGTCAAAGGAAGAATATAACTTTCGTATTGTGCAGAAAGAATGAAATAAACGAAGATTAAACTTAAAACAAAAATCAGCAAAGTTTGCGAACCTGCGTTTAATTCTTCACGGGTAAGTCCGGTAAACTCGATTCCGTAATTGGAATTCAGGGTTTGTTCCGCTACCTGCTGAACCGTGGTAATCGCGTCTCCGGTACTGTATCCCGGCGCATTTGCTCCCGTAATTTTCACAGACGAGAAAAGGTTGTAACGGCTTACACTTTGCGGACCATACGTTTTATTCAAAGTTACAAACTGCGAAATCGGTGTCATTTTTCCAGAAGATGATTTTACGAAAATCGCATTAAGGCTCTGTTCGTTTTTCCTGAATTCAGGAAGCGCCTGAACCATTACCCTGAACTGTTTTCCGTATTTGGTGAAATCTGCTGAGTAAATTCCGCCGATATATCCCTGCATCGTGGAAAGAATATCCGAAACGGAAACTCCTGACTGTTCCGCAAGCGGAACATTAATGCTCATTTCGTACCCCGGAAATTTTGTATTAAAGGAAGTCTGCGCAAACTGGATTTCCGGACGCTGCATCAGTTGTCCGATAAAATTCTGCGTGGTAGCATCCAGATCTTTGTAATCTCCGCCGGCTTTATCCAGCAAAACCATTTCAAAACCGGCACTTGTTCCGAATCCCGGAACGGAAGGAGGCTGGAAGAAAACGATCTTCGCATCGGGAACTTGCGCTGCAATTCCGAAAAGTCTTTTGGTAATATCATCTGCACTTTGCCCGTCTCCTGTTCTTTCATTAAAAGGCTTTAATTTAACAAAGGCAAGACCGTTGCTGCTTCCGCTTCCTCCGAAGAAACTCCGCCCTGTTGAAATGGTAACATTCTGAATTCCGGGAACTTGTAAAGCATTTTTCTGAATTGTTTTCAGCGCGTTGTAAGTACGTTCCTGCGAAGCTCCTGCCGGAAGCTCGACATTGGTAAAGATAATTCCGCGATCTTCATTCGGTACGAAACCTTTTTTCATCGAAACATTCGCGAAATAAAGCAAAACTCCGGTAACAGCGAAAATAACCAGTGTAACCCATTTATGACGGATCAGAAAAACAAAAGCGCGACCATATCTCTCGGTTGCAGCACGGAACGCAATATTAAATTTATGGAAGAATTTTTCTATAAAATTTTTCTTTTCGTATGCTTCATCGTGATGCTGAGGTTTGAGGAACAGTGAACATAAAACGGGGCTTAATGTCAATGCATTAACTGCCGAAATTAAAATAGCAATAATCAGCGTAATCCCGAACTGCTGGTAAAAAACTCCGGTTGGTCCCGTAATAAATGTTACCGGAATGAAAACCGCCGCCATTACCAAAGTAATTGAAATAATCGCACCTGTAATTTCGTGCATTGCTTCTACGGTTGCTTTTTTGGCATCGTTAATTCCGTGTTCCATTTTCGCGTGAACGGCTTCTACGACGACAATCGCATCATCCACAACAATACCGATGGCAAGAACCAAAGCGAATAAGGTAAGCAGGTTCATCGAATATCCCAAAAGATTCAGGAAAAAGAATGAGCCGATAATGGAAACCGGAACTGCAATCGCCGGGATCAGTGTGGAACGGAAATCCTGAAGGAAAATATACACCACGATAAATACGAGGATAAACGCTTCTATCAAAGTATGGATTACCTTTTCTATTGAAGATTCCAGAAACTCATTGGTATCGAAATTAATAATGTAATCAATCCCTTTTGGAAAATCCTTTTTGGAAGCTTCCAGATACGTTTTGATATTTTTGATGATTTCCTGAGCATTAGAACCCGGAGTCTGAAAAATCCCCATACTTACAGCCGGATTATTTCCGTTTTCCGCACGTCCGGAATAGGACAATGCTGAGAGCTCTACCTTGGCAACATCCTTCAGCATCAGATTCTGTCCGTTTCCTAAAGATTTCAGAATGATATTATCGTACTGTTGCTTATCATCAAACTTTCCGACATATTTTATAATATATTCAAATGAATTCCCGCTGTTTTGTCCTAAAGAACCTGCCGCCGCTTCACGTGATTGTGCACTAATGGCATTGGTAACATCAGTCGGCTCCAAACCATAAGCTGCCATTTTCACCGGATCGATCCAGATACGCATTGAATAGGTTTTACCACCAAAAACATTGGCGTCTCCTACTCCGTTGATCCTTTTAATTCCGGGAATTACATTGATATTCATATAGTTCTGAAGAAAGACATCGTTCAACTCCTTATTTTCTGAGAAAAAGGAAAGATACATCAAAGCGCTGGTTTGCTGCTTTTGCGTAACCACTCCGGAACGTGTAACTTCACTCGGCAAAAGAGGTGTTGCTCTTGCTACCCTGTTCTGCACATTTACCGCTGCGATGTCCGGATTAATTCCCTGCTTAAAGAAAATCTGAATTTGTGCAGAACCGTCATTGGTCGCGGAAGAAGTAATATAATCCATTCCTTCCACTCCGTTAATCTGTTCTTCCAGAGGAACTACGACGCTTTTCATCACCGTTTCCGCGTTTGCTCCGGTATAATTCGTCGAAACGCTGACTGTCGGCGGTGCAATATCCGGATATTGTGTAACCGGTAAGGCAGACAATCCCAAAATACCGAGAATAACGATGAGAATGGAGATTACCGTTGATAAAACGGGCCTGTTAATAAAATTTTTAATCATCAGAATAACGGTTTTATGGTTTCGATAAGGCTATCCATTTTGATCGGTTTCGGAATAATTTCGGCATCATCTTTTAGTCCGCCGATTCCTGTTGCTACGATCTGGTCTCCTTTTTTGACTCCGGATTCCACAACGATCAGGTTATTAATTCTGTCTTTTACAGTGATTACCGTATTCTTCACTTTTTTATCCGCACCTACAATATAGGCGTGTACAATTCCCTGCTGTTCGTAAGTAGAGCTTTCCGGAATGACAACCGCATTATCGTAATGAATCGGAAATCTGATATTTCCGCTGTTTCCGTTACTCAGTAATTTTGAAGCGTTCGGGAAAGCGGCACGAAACTGCATTGTTCCGGTTGCAGGATCAATCTGTCCTGTTACCGCCTGAATTTTTCCCTTTTCAGAATAGATGCTTCCGTTTGCCAGCTCAAGTTCTACCATTGGAAGATTTTTAAGCTTTTCGGGAACGGTTGAGCCGTACGATTTTTCAAGAAAATCAAGATATTCCTTTTCATTCATCGAAAAATAGGCATATACTTCACGCGTATCGGAAACCGTAGTTAAAGGAATCTGATCCGAAGGTCCGACCAAACTTCCGACTTTCAGCGGCAGACTTCCGACTACTCCGGAAATCGGAGCTCTGACAACGGAATAATCCACATTGGCTTTCGCACCTTTATAAGTTGCGTTTGCCTGAGATACTGCTGCATTTGCCTGCATTACCTGTGCTTTTGCTCTCGCGAGATTGGCAAGAGCAGTTTCCAATTGTACTTTACTGATAATGTTTTTTTCAACAAGCGGTCTTATTTTATCCACTTCTACCTGAGCTGCATTTACGGCAGCCTGAGCTGCGGCAACATTGGCTTTTGCTGACGAAACTCCGGAATAGGCAGCATCGGCAGTTTCGCTCAGAACATTGGTCTCGATCCGGAAAAGCGGCTGACCTTTCGATACATACTGCCCTTCATCCACCAGAACCTGCATAATATACCCCTGAATTTTCGCACGGACATCATTGTTCACAATTCCCTGAACCGAAGCCGGAAACGTCTGATAACCTACCACATTTTTTACTTCCGCTGTTACCACCTGATACGGTTTCGGACCATCCTGCGGTTTATTGGCATCCTGTTTCTTGCAGGAAGCAAGCGCTGCTGCAGAAATTGCCAGTATTAATATTTTATTTTTCATATTTATAATTTGCTAAGAGATTTTTCAATGTTTTCTATATTGCTGTTAAGGAGATCCTTATAAATTTTCGATTTTTTTATCTCGTCTTCAGATTTGGTTTTACGGAAATTTTCAAGAGAATTGATGATGCGTATTTCTTCTTTCAGCCGTTCGGAAATTTCCTGAAAACGGATCTTTACAAAATTTTCATTCGCGGTGAAATACCTTTTTCTTTCGTCCAGCTTATTGAGATCCTGAATAAGATTATTATTGAGAAGCAGGTTCAGATTGGTGGAAACAGAACTTTTGCTTGCCGAAAAAATTTCAACAAGATCATCGAAAGTGAGCCCTTTCCGCTCAAAATCGAAAATGAGATAGGCATAGATTTTTGCAGCCAAAGGCGGAAGATTAAAGGTTTTGCCATACAATCTCGCCATATTGCAAAAAATAGATTCGTCGATATTTAATTTACCTGCCAATGAATAATTTTTTGCAAAAGTATAAATTTAGTTCGGAACAAAACGAACTGAATTGTTAAATTTTTCATAAAGCGGGTTTATTTTTTTGAGTGGATCATAAATCTGTTTGTTCAGGAAAATAAAAACCCTTTCAGAGTTTGAAACTCTGAAAGGGTTGATGAATAAAGAGATCACAGAAATCAAATACTATCCAGAATTTCAATGATCTCTTCACCGTAATTTTCGATCTTGTGTTTTCCGAAGCCTTTGATTTCCAGCAGCTCCTCTTTCTTCACAGGACGAAATTTGGCAACGGAAACCAGCTCTTTATTTGTGGCGATAAAATAACCCGGCAGATTTTGTTCTCTGGCTTTTTCGCTTCGCCAGATTTTTAGGGAATCCAGTATTTTGATTTCGTCGGAATCCAGCTCTGCATCTTCCGCTGAATATTTTTGCGGTTTCTTCTCATTGACACTGAATTTCTGCTCTTCGTAATAGATAATCACCGACCAGAAGTTTTCCTTTTCAGGCTCGTTTACAAAAGCGGTTTCCACTTTCAGGATATGATTATTTTTCAGAAAATCGTCCAGATATTTCTGATCGGCAATTACTTCATTTTCCGAAACTCTTATTTTGATTAATTTTACTTTCATAGCTTTGGTTTTTTAAGTTACTACTACAAACTTTATTCGATAAGATAGCGTTCCTCCGGAACGGCGGATCTAATTGTTATTTACTATTACTACCCAGATGCCGTTCCTCTGGAACGGATTAATATTCTTTTTTTTGTTTGAAAAAAGCTTTGTCAAAGTAAAAGTACCGTGCCTTAAAACTTTGACAAAGCGTAAGAAATTATTTGCCTCCGAGAAGCACCAGCTCATCCACACGGATTTCGGTAATGTAGCGTTTCACACCGTCTTTATCGTCATATGATCTGTACACGATTTTACCTTCTACCGCAATTTCCTTACCTTTTTCCACATATTTTTCCATAATATCGGCAAGCTTTCCGCCCACTGAAAGATTGTGCCATTGCGTTTCTTCCACTTTTTCGCCTGCTGCGTTGGTATAATAATCCGAAGTTGCAAGGCTTACTTTCGCTAATTTTCCGTTTTCGAAGTTTACGATTTCTACTTCTTTTCCTGTTCTACCGATTAAGGTAACTTTGTTTCTTAGTGACATAACATTAAAATTTTAAATTAAACATCAGAAATGAGACGCACTGTTTTTCTCAAATCTCTGGTGCAAAGTTTCAACACGAATCGAAATTTAGTCGGGAACAAAATATTTAATATCGTTTGTAGTCGTTTGTAAATGATTAATATGAGATTTATTTTTCTGCAAAACCCCTTTATACAAAAGAAAAGCACGAACAAAATGCCCGTGCTTTCAAAGATTAAATTTTGGTAAAAATTTATTTCACAAAAACTTTATACCCGGAAACTTTCATTTTAAAATCTTTATTTATATCGGAATTAAGAGATTCTTTTGTAAAAATCTCCGTGAATTTTCCCGAAACATTGGAATCTTCCAGACTGAAATCCACATCCTCTTTAGAAAGATTAAGAATAACAAGAACTTCATCTTTTCCGTTTTTACGGATGTATGCCAGAATTTTATCGTTTGCTGTCGTGTTTACAAAATAAGTAGTAACAGCAGGATCGCCGCCTCTTAATGCCGGATTTTGGGATTTAAGGTTTAGAAGCGTTTTATAAAAATCATTCAGCTGATAGGTTCCGTTCCATTCTATAGGATCTTTTTCAAAAAATTCGAGGCGCTTCATATTCGGAAGTTCCTGCCCGGAATACAAAAGCGGAACTCCGTTCCACGTTGCGGAAAATACGGCAAGAGGTTTCGCGATCACTCCGTATTTTTCATATTCGGTTCCATTCCACGAATTTTCATCGTGATTGGAGGTAAACCACGCTCTCATAGAAGAATCGCCGATCGCAGAATATTTCATCAGCAGATCTTTAAGCTCCTGAAGCGGCAGATTTTTTTTGTAATAGTCTTCCGTTTTGTGCATCCAGGTCCACGAATAACTGGCATCGAAAACTTTTCCGTATTCCGGATTTTCCAGCTCATCGAATTCCCCGAGCCAGAAAAGCGGTTTTATTTTTTCAACTTCGGGACGTGCCTGCTGCCAGAAATCCACTTCCACCCAGCTTGCAAGATCACAGCGAAATCCGTCGATATTGGTTTCTTTTACCCAGAATTTCATCGCGTCGATCATCGCTTTTCTCATTTCAGAATTGCTGTAATCCAATTCAATAATATCATCCATTCCCGAAGCGATATGGAAGCTTCCGTCCGCATCGTGAAGATAATATTCCGGATGCGATTTCGTCCAGACGTGATCCCAGCCTGTATGATTGGCAACCCAGTCGATAATTACTTTCAGTCCCTGTTCGTGAGCAGCATTTACAAGGTTTTTAAAATCTTCCATATTTCCGAATTCTGGATTGATGGAAGCATAATCGGATGCTGCGTACTGGCTGCCCAGACTTCCTTTTTTCTTTTCCTGCGCAATTGGAGTAATCGGCATAAACCAGATTGTTTCCACACCCATCGCTTTCAGTCTCGGCAGTTCTTTCTGAAACGCGGCGAAAGTTCCTTCTTTGGTATATTGTCTCAGGTTTACTTCATAGATATTGGTGGTATGCTTCCACTCTTCCGGTGATTCCGCAGTTTTTTGTGATTCCATAGATGTTTTGTTGTTTTTTTCTTTGGTACAGGAAATAATTCCCAAACATAAGATTGCTAAAAAGATGAGTTTTTTCATTGAAAAGAATTTGAACAAAAATAGGGAAAATATTGAGAGATGCAAGGTGCAGGATGACTTGGAGAATTGGAGATAAACAGTCGGAAGCGAGAAGATGGAAGTGGGAAGATTAGATTTTTATAAAAATAAAAATTTGGAATTTTAACATAAATCAAAAACATCCGGCATTCATCACCCGACATCCAACCTAAAAACCTTGCATCCTGCACCAAAAAAATCCCCGAAAAAAATTCAGGGCTTTGTTCTATTTTTTATTTTGTATTAAATTTCCAAAGGTTCTTCTTCGTCGAAGAAATCGTCATTATCATCAAAATCTTCATCGTCATCGAAACTGTCGTCTTCATCAGCGAAATTCCCTTCTGCATCGAATTCAGAAAAATCATCATTAAAATCGATATCTATTAAAGGCATTGCTCCTTTTCCTTTTTTCGCTCCGGAATTTTTTCCCGGTGCTTTTAGCGGCACATTTCCGAATCTGTACACCGTGATCGGATAATTAACGGCAGGTTTTTCATCAATAATCTCAATCAATTCACAGAAAAACTCCCACAAATCCAAGAGCCCGTACTGAAACTGCGCTTTGTCACCCTGATTTTCAAATGCCTCATCAATGTAAATATCGGACATTATTTCGCCATCACCATCATCACTCATATCTTCCAGCGGCACGGATTTCATCACCGTTCCGTCATCTTCCAGAAGATTGAAAGCCGACAATTCATCACCCTGAAGACTGAACGCACTTTTAATCCCCAAATGCAGATTCCAGAGCGTTTGCTTGCCTTTGATCTCGATATCTCGGAAAATATCTTCTTTGGTATCCAATATGACACGGATCTTATAAACCATAAATTTTAAATTACTTTTGCAGATTGTTTCTTTGCAAATATAAAACAAATGAAAAACGACCAAAAAAAAATTAAATATTTTTTCTAAAAAAGTTTTTTTCTAAATTTCCGGCGACAAAATATTTTCTGAATTCTATACAATTCTACGCTTTATCCAAAAGAAAGCTGAATTTTGTTCCTTCCAAGTATTCGCTCTCTACGCTGATGTTTTCTCCGTGAGCTTCCAGAATGTGCTTTACAATAGCAAGTCCGAGTCCGGAGCCGCCGTCTTTTCTGTTCCGGCTGGTTTCCACACGATAAAACCGCTCAAAAATCCTTGGAAGCAGCTCAGGTTTTATTCCCATTCCGTTATCCTGAATTTCGATCAGTACCTTATTTCCGGAAATCGCGGTAGTAACAGTAATTTTCGCTGACTGCCTGTTCGCGTAATGAATAGCATTGGAAACCAGGTTGATCAGAACCTGCGAAATCTTTTGTTTATCGGCTTTTACCGAAATATACGATTGTGGGCTCTGAAGTTTTACCGAGGCATTTTTCTTTTGAGCTTCCAGATCGAGAAAGTCAAATATTTCTTTAATCAACGCATTGATATCAAATTCGGAAATATTCAGGTTAATTTCTCCGGCTTCCAGACGATTGATCATATCCAGATCGTTTACAATCGCGATCAATCTTTCTACGGAAATCCCAATTCTTTCGAGGTATTTGTCGCGTACATTCAGGTTTTCCACAGCGCCGTCGCGCAGAATATCCACATATCCCTGAATGGAAAAAAGTGGTGTTTTCAGTTCGTGGGAAATGTTTCCGATGTATTCTTTCCGGTAATTTTCCATTTCCTTCATCGTATCCATTTCTGTATTGGTTTTCTGCCGAAGTACAAAAATTTTCTCTGAGAATTCTTTAAAACCAATATTCTGGTTATCATCGAAAATTTCATCCGGAAGCCGGTCTGCGATTTTCCGAACCTGCCGTTTTCCGTAATATCTTAAAAGAATTTCAATTCCGAAATAAGTAATCACAAAGATCAGAAGCGTGCTGATCGCCAAAAGGAGCATCATTCTCGGAGAATGATTTTCCAGCCGGTTCGCATAATCAAACGCGACGACGATCACGGCAATCGCAATGGTCATTAATAACGCGGTGATGAAAGATAAGCGGCTGAATTTCATATTTTTGGTTCAAGGTTTCAAGTTGTGAATGGTGAATTTTACTTCGCGAGTCAATGGTCAATTTACTTATGGAAAAAAATTCACTGTTCACTGCGAAGCAAATTGACTATTGGCTTTTTCACACCACCAACTTATATCCTATTCCTTTTAAAGTCTGAATGGAATTGTCTCCCAGTTTTTCACGAAGTCTGCGAATATGAACATCAATAGTTCTTTCGCCTACAACTACATCATTTCCCCAGACTTTTTCGAGAATTTCCTCCCTTTTGAAAACTTTATCGGTATTGGAAGCGAGTAAATATAAAAGGTCAAATTCTTTTTTAGGAAGCAGAAACAGCTGTCCGTTTTTGGAAACCCGAAAATTGTCTTTGTCGATCTGCAAATCTCCTACATTCAGGTTTTTCGGACTTTCATCATTGAAGGAAGCCAACTGCAAAAGCGCATTTATTTTTGAGATCAGGATTTTCGGTTTGATCACTTTTACTACATAATCATTGGCTCCTGCCTGATATCCTGCCAATTGGGAAAACTCCTCTCCTCTCGCGGAAAGAAAAACGATCAGCGTGCGCTGAAGTTCTTTAATTTTTCTCAGATCCTGACAGGTTTCTATTCCGTCTTTTTCGGGCATCATTACATCCAGAAGAATGAGATCGGGAATAATTTCTTTGGCTTTTCTGATTCCTTCCGCTCCGTTATTCGCTGTCGATACTTCGTAGCCTTCTTTTTCGAGGTTGTAGGAAAGTATATCGAGAATATCCTGTTCATCATCAATAAGGAGAATTTTTTTCGAATTCATTTTTACAATTTTTATGCTATAAGCTTTCAAATTTACTCAAAATCAGGATATGAAAACAAGCGGACTTAAGAGTTTACACAAAATTAATATTCTTTCGGTTTTCGTAAAATTTAATTAAAGAAAATTTAAAATTCCGGAAACCGTTTCAGATTCCTGATTTGAGTTCCTTTGCACCAGATAAAAAGTAAAAAGCTGTAAATGAAAATTTTTAAACTGAGTATTGCCGCTGTTTTTCTGACTTCATCCTTTTCGGTGATGAACGCACAAAGCGACACGGTAAAAAAAGAGAAGAATCTGGAAGAGGTAAAAATTCAGGGAAGCTCGAAAAAAGGAAATGAAAGCAATATTCTGAACGCTCAGAAAAAATCGGTAGAAGTGATTGAACGTGTAGGTTCGGCACAGCTAACGAAACAAGGTGTTGGCGATGTTGCAGCAGCGGTTACAAAAGCTACGGGAACTATAAAACAGGAAGGCGGAAATACCATTTCTGTAAGAGGTTTGCTCGATCGTTATAATACTACAACTCTTAACGGCTTAACGATTCCTTCCGATGATCCGGAAAATAAAAATATAGACCTGTCTTTATGGAAAACGGATATTATTGATTACATCTCTCTGGAGAAAGTGTATAATCCGCGACTGACAGGAGATTTCGGAGGCGCGAATATTAATATCGTATCGAAAGAACACTCCGGAAAAGGGTATATAATATTGGGATTGGACAGCGGCTATAACCTGCAAAATTCTAAACCGGAAAAATTTTATACACAGGATGGTACTAACTTTTTCGGAACCAAAATTCAGAAAATCCCATCAAATCCGCTAAGTTCTTATGGATATAAAACCAGCTGGAACTTCAAAGAATCTGCTGTTATGCCGATCAATTCGGAGATCAATATAGAAGCCGGAAATTCTTTCAAAATCGGAGAACAAGGCAAACTGAATACATTTTTATATGCCGGATTCAAAAATGGTTTTACTTACAAAGAAGGCTCTGAAGGGCAATTTGCGGAACAAACCATATATAAAGATTTCAGTAAAGTTCAGAAATATTCTTACGATACCAACACTACCGGATTGCTGAATCTGTTTTACAGAATAAACCCTAATCACGAACTGAAATGGATCACAACATACATCCACTCCACCAGTCAGGATACAAAAATCTATCAGGGATATATCCGTGATATTGCCGAAAACAGCGGCGCTTATGTAAGAAGGGCAGAATATAAAGTAACAGATGTTTTGGTAAATCAGTTAGGCGGTGATCATAAATTTGGAGAAAAATTTTCACTGAACTGGATTGCAGGTTATAATTACCTCAACAGCCAAAGACCTGACAGAATTAGCAATACACTTGTAAAAAGTACAAACAGCAATCTGTATACAGTTACCAGAGAATCTGGTCTCAACAACAGATATTATGATAATCTGGATGATAAGGAATACACGGGAAACCTTACTTTCAATTATAATTTCAAAGAAGATTCCAAAATTTCGTTCGGTTATCAGGGAAGATTTAAAACCAGAAATTTCTATTCAAGACAGGTAGATTTCAAATGGGATAATTCGGTAACTGCTCCGGCTCAGGTTTATGATCCGAATAATATTGATGAAGTATTCAATGCTGACAATTACACTAACGGATATTTTACAATATCAAGTAATTTCGGTGATGCCGGTACGCTTGTACCTATTTTGTACAACGGAAAACAAGACATCAACGCTGGTTTTGTAAATATCGATTACAAATTCTCAGATAAACTGACAGCCCAACTTGGTGTAAGATACGACCGCATTAAACAATCCATCGACTGGCAGGTTCAGTATTATACCTCTATTGATGCGCTGGAATATAATTACAACAAAATTTTACCTGCTTTCAATTTAAAATATTCCATTAATGACAGGCAAAATTTAAGACTGGCAGCTTCCAGAACTTATACACTTCCGCAGATGAAGGAAATGGCTCCGTACATTTATGTTGATCCTACAGAAACATCGGTCGGGAATCCTGCGCTGAAACCATCCGACAACAATAATTTAGACCTCAAATGGGAATTTTTCCCAAAAGCAGGAGAAGTATTTTCTGTAACAGGATTCGGGAAATATATTCAAAATCCTATTTCTAAAACTTTTATTGCTTCATCCGATGATTTCTTTTCCTATCTGAATGCCGGAGACTGGGCTTATGTTTTCGGTATTGAAGCTGAACTGAGAAAAGATATTTATAGTTTCGGAAACGGTTCAAAATTTTATACGTTTCTCAATGCTACTTATATGAATACGAAAGCAGAGCTGAATGGAGATAAAGTAATGAATGACACAAAAAATATTATTCCGTATTCTGTAAACTTTGATGTAAAAGAAGATAAACTGCAAGGTGCGGCAGATTTTGTTGCAAATGCTAATCTTGGACTCAATCACAAACTGAACAGCGGTGCCGAAATGGATTTGGTAGCATCGTATTCTTATGTAGGGAATTATATTTATTCCATCAGCACCAGCAAAATGGGAAATATCATTCAAAAACCAATGAATATACTGGATCTTACAGCAAAAATCAATTTCAAAAACAATATCAGCTTTGGTGTTACAGCCAAAAACCTGATCAATCCGGAAGTACGGAGAGTTCAGGAAAACAAGCTGAACTCCGAGACTTATAATTTCCGAAACGGAAGAGTGATCGGAGCAAGTGTAGCATATAAATTTTAAACCAAAATAATAGTAAAAATGAAAAAATTAATTTCGAGTGCATTGATTATCTGCACATTATCATTGACAACCGTATCTGTTTTAAACTCTTGTAAATCCGACGATGATCCTACAATTACAAGAACAATAAAAAGCCAATCCAACATTACTGTAAAAAATGGTGAAAAATTGGTTTGGGACGCGAATGCAGATTATGAACTTACAGGAGCAGTAGTTGTGGAAAACGGCGGAGAGTTTACCATTCCTGCAGGAACAAAAGTATACTGCTCGGGAGGAACTTCCACTTACATCGCTGTAGCACAAGGCGGAAAGATTTTCATCAACGGAACAGCTTCCGATCCTGTAGTATTCACTTCCAAAACTCAGAAAAAAGCGGATTGGGGAGGTATTGTATTATGTGGTAAAGCTCCTATCAACGCCGGAGCAACCGCAACATCAGAAGTTGCAAATTTAACTTACGGAGGAACAGTTCCTAACGACAACAGCGGTTCCATTACTTACACACAAATCAGATATGCAGGTGCAAGATTCAGCGATACTAAAGAATATAATGGTCTTTCCCTGTTCGGAGTAGGCAACGGAACCAAAATTGACAATATTGCGGTGATCGACGGCGCAGATGATGGTATCGAATTTTTCGGCGGAACTGTAAACGTAAGCAATATTCTTTCTATTAATAATGATGACGACGCTTTTGATTGGACAGAAGGCTGGAACGGAACTGCTACAAATATTTACGGAAAAAGAACTTCTGCGACTGTAGGAAACAGAGGTATTGAAGCCGATAACAATTCAAAAACCCATACTGCAACTCCGATGTCTAATCCAACGATCAAAAATGCAACCTTCATTGGATATACAACTACAGACAACGAACAGCAGGGAATGAACCTTTTCAGAGTGGGAACAGGCGCTACTTTGGATAATATCGTATTTTCAGGATGGGAGATCGCTATTGCGCTTCAGGACGAAGCAACGCTTGCAAACCTTAACGGCAAAGGGAAATTTACCAATATCAAATTTGACAACAATACACACAAAGCTAAAGTGGTAGTAGAAGTAAAAGGAGAGCCATATACGTTTACCGATGTTGCTGATGGAACTTTCACGGAAAGTGCTGCCGCAACTGGAGCTGGAAACGGTACTGCTACTCCATCTTGGGCTTCCGGATGGAGCGGATTGTAAGTTTTTTTAATATTAAGACCATTTGAATGTAAAATTCAAATGGTCTTAATATTTAACACATAAATCAAATTTAATATGAAAATATCTTTATCAAAAAATATAACATTACTTTTTATTTTATTAAGCAGTAACCTTGTTTTTTCACAAATAATTTCAACCAATCCTCTGTCAATATTTAATACAACAGCAGATTTTTCCAACTTTAAAGTTATCAATGTAACTAATTCACAAAATAATCCAAGAATTTATTACAATTACGATATTAAAGGAACATACAGGGGTTATAATCTTACTATGTATTATAATTCAATATCAGATGATACCAGAATATTTACAAATTCTGTATTTGATGACTCAAATTATGATCCAATATCATATCCATCATTAACAACTATTCAAACTTGGAATACAATTTGGGACGATTACCAAAATGTTAAGAACGCTTCTAAATACTATTTAGTGGTAAAAACTTGGCCTGTATTTAATCCTGATGGGAGTATATTGATTCCTGAATTGACAAAAACATTAACATATACACCTCCAGCTCCACCAACACCAATAAATTTAAAAATCAAAGAAGTAATTATTACTGATCCTATTACAGGAGCTATAAAATACAACTCTAATAATTCAGGTCCAATTGGACTAAGGCAGGGTAAATCATACGTTTTTAAGGTTACAGTACAGAAAGAAGGAAATATAGCTGTTAACAATGTAGAAATCAACTCTTATCAATATAATGGTTATTATGTATATCCTTATGTACAATTATATAATAATTATCTTGCGACTATCAATTTTTCCGCTAACGAAAGTACCAAAACATATCAATTTGAACAATTCATTCCAACCTTTAATGGTTTTAATGATGTACCATTATGCTTAGTTTTTGATGTTGATAAAAACAAAAACATCGTTGAATCTAATGAATCTGACAATATTTTTGAAAAATGTGGAACTGGATTTAGCCCAAATTCTCCTTATGGAAGATTCGAAGCAATTGATATTAATGGCAAACCATTAAGAACCTATGAATCTACTACTGAAAAAGAAGCAATTTCAAAAACAGTAAATGAATTTGGTATAAATTCATTTTATCTAAAAGATAAAACAAGTGGAAATATTAAAAGAATTAAAGTAAAATAATATCTTCATATCAATTTTTTTCACAAAAAAATCGCCTTATTGAAAGGCGGTTTTTTCTTTTTTTCAAAAGTTTTTATTCCTCATCATCTTCATATTGTTCGAGATAATACGAAAAAGTAAAACCTTCCGTTTCATCTTCCGCATCTTCCAGGGTGGTGAGCAGATCTTCAAATATTTCCAGTTGTTCCACACTCATATTCACGAATTCGATATGAAGCGGCATTTCCAGATCGCCTGTAATTACGTCGTACAAAGCATCCAGATTGTCTCCGAAATATTCCGGAAGTTCCAGCTTGTCTTTCAGCTGCGTGTAAAAATCTTCGTAATCGCCGATGTCGGTAAAATCGATGTATATTTCTTTCATAGTTTTTGGTTTAAGGTTCAAGGTTCAAAGTCTTTGCGAAGAGTGAAGGATGAGCGACGAAGCAATCTGTTTAAACTTATTTATGGATTGTTTCACTACACTACGCTTCGTTCGCAATGACGAATTCCCAATGTTTTGTCTTTAAAAATTCTTTGCATTTTTTACAAAAATCTGTTTCTTCATCAGTCGGATTTCCGCCTTCCGCATCTCTCATAAAACAGGTTTTCTCCGGACAATGCGGCAAACCTTGTGTATGTCCGATCTCGTGAATAACTATTTTATAAAACTGACTTTCCCTTTTAGCAGGATTCAGTCTGAATGTAGATGCAGCACAAGATTTTCCGGGACGATAACCCAATCCCATAATTCCGAAATCAGGAATATTTCCTTTCGTAGCACTAATATCTTTATGAGTCAGACCGACTTTGATAAATCCCTTTTCCGTCTGCAAACTTAAAGATTTGATAATGGAATCCGCTCTATAACGGTTTCGTGGTTTGTAATAAGCGTTTTCAGGCAAATCTATCGGCTGTAAAATTGCAACATTCGGATATATTTTACGAATCTGGTCAGCGATTTTTTCCGCATTTTCCATACTCATATCTTTGAAAGGTTGGAGTTGAAGCACAACCGTTTCTCTGTTCTCCTCACTTTTATTCTGATGATTTTCCTTGCAGGAAATCACTGTCAAAAATGAAAAAAGAAAAAGAATCCATTTCATAGATTAATTATTTTTAAATCCTAAAATAGTGGAAGCGCAACCTCCAAAATGGTTCATTGTTGCAGTTAATGAAAAATATTCTCCAAAAATAGGAAGAACCTTATTTACATTTCCGAATTTTTCGGTGTATTTCCACAACATCTGATATTGTTCGGGATTTCCGAGAAATGCTTTTCCCAAAACCGGGATTATCGTTTTAAGATAAAAACCGAATGTATGGAGAAGAAAAGGAGATATCGGTTTTGATACTTCCACAAAGCTGAATTTTCCGCCGTTTTTCAAAACACGCTGTGTTTCTTTTGCCATAAATTCGATCTGCTCTTCATCAAAAGTTTTCAGTCCATACGCACAAACCACATAATCGTAATATTCTGATCTTAAGGTATTTTTAAGAAAATCTTCTTCAATGATCCTGATCTTGTTCCCGAATTTATTTTTGTTCCTGGCTTCTGCAAATTTCAGCATTTCGGGGGAAAAATCCAACGCATCGATTTCGGCATTCGGAAATTTCCTGCGGAGAAAATTCCACGTCTCTCCCATTCCGCACATCAGATCCAGGATTTTCACTTTCTCATCAGTCGAAGGAAACCACGAAACCGACTGTTCCCGCCAACGGATCGAAAATCCAAACGATGTGATGTAATTCATCCGTTCATAACTTCCCGACATTTTATTGAAAAGTTCACGGACAAATTCAGGCTGATAAAATGAGTCTTTTTCGCTATTGCTTTTCAAATGTTTTATAATGGTTTTTGGTTAAATATACATCCCCGTTTTTGGTAAAAACAATCCGGTCGGCATTTCGTCTTCCGCAGTTGTAGTTCACATCAGCTTCGTAATATTGCTGTCCTTTCGGAAGCTGCTTTTCACGGTTGGTAAATTTATCTCCGCCGATTGCTTTTCCTGGCAGAACTTCACACAGATTATTTTCTGATGGAATCCAGCCTTGCAGTTTTGCTTCGTTTTTGGTGATGTAATATTCCGGAAGCTGATGATTTTTCTTTACAAAAGCAATCACTGCTTTTTCGTTGGTAAGTTCATCAACAGACTGTTCCGGAAGAATTTCAAAATTTTTATCCAAATCGGGAATATCATTTTTTGAAATTTCAGAATTCGGAGATTGAGTTGTAATTTTTATGTTATTTTTCTTTTCAATCGTATAATTATTGTAAAGATACATCGCCAGCATTCCGGCAAATGCACCGATAAAGAAAAGAAAAAGAGTTCTGGTTTTCTGATTCATATATTTTATTATTGATAAATGATAATTTATAATTGATCATCAAATTACTCATTACCAATTACTTATTACTCATAATTAACTTCTCCATTCTTCCGGAACTTCACACACCGGAATCGGTTCCATTTTATGTTTCGCGGCTTTGTGCATCCGGTCAAAAATTCTGAAAACTTCCAGATCTCTTCCGCTGTAATCCGCTTCGGTTTTCGTGCCGTATTCTCTCTGGATTTTTTCGAGCTCGGGATAGGTTGCTCCGATTTGCTGTTCATCGGTTCTGTCCACATCCCAAAGTCCGTCTGTCGGGATCGCGTTTTTAATGCTTTCCGGCAAATCCAAAGCTCTCGCCAAAGCATACACCTCCGTTTTGTACAAATCTGCAATCGGGGAAACATCTACTCCGCCATCGCCGTATTTTGTGTAAAATCCGATTCCGAAATCTTCCACTTTATTTCCTGTTCCGCACACCAAAAGTCCGTTGATCTGACCATAATAATATAAAGTCAGCATTCTCAAACGTGAGCGTGTATTGGCAAAAGCGAGCTTTTCGTTCGGAAATTCTTCGTCGCGGACATCGAAAGTTTTATATAATTCCTCAAATGCCGGAGTAAGATTTACGCTCATTCCTTCCACATTCGGGAATTTATTTTTCAGGAATTCGATGTGTTCCAAAGCTCTGTCCACTTGATCAGGTTTCTGACGGATCGGCATTTCGATCACCAGAGTTTTCAATCCGGTCATCGCACAAAGCGTAGAAACCACACCGGAATCCACACCTCCCGAAACTCCGATCACATAACCGTTTACACGCGCTTTTTCTGCGTAATCTTTAAGCCAGTTTACAATGTGATTGATTATTTTTTCTGTTTGCATTTTTTTGTTTAAGGTTTAAGGTTTCGAGTTTCAAATTTCACGTTTAAGGTTTCAACTTCCGGCTTCCATCATTTTCATACCAAAAACACAAACCATCAGGTTCTATAAAATCTCCTGTTTTCCGAAAACCTAATTTCCGGAGGATATGGTTGGAAGCATCGTTTTCCGAATGAGCACACGCATAAATCATTGTAAGATTGAGTTCAGAAAAACCGATATCCACAAATGCTTTACCGGATTCCGTAGCATAACCTTTTCCCCAGAATTCCGGAAGAAAACGGTAACCGAGTTCGTAAACATTTTTAAAACCGTTGATTTCTTCAGTCAGAAATTTCAGTCCGCTCCAGCCGATCAGAAGTCCGCTTTCTTTTTCAATGACAGCAAATCTTCCGATTCCGTTTTTTTCATATTGTGCCTGAATCATCCCGATTATTTTTTCCGATTCTTCAACATTAGTAACAACGGGTTGTCCTACATATTTCATTACATCAGGATTGCTGTCCAGAAGAAACATTCTTCCGGCATCGGTTTTCTCTAAAGGTCTCAGCAATAATCTTTCGGTTTCGAATGGTTGTATCAACATTAAAATTCGTATTTTTGCGGTCTAAAATCTGATGTAAAAATAATGAAGTTTTTCAGAATTGCAGCTATCATTTCTTTTTTGGCTTTCAGTTTTCATTCCTGCAAAAAAAATGAGGAAACCAACTGGAATGTCGAAATCAAAAAACCGGTGCAGAACATCGAGCTGACCGATATTTCCAAGGAATTCTATGACTCGGGAACTTCTCTGGATGTTTTTAAACAGAAATATCCTTGGTTTCAGGGAAGCGTTCCGGATGAAGATTTTTCGGTGAGAAGGCAGGATGCGGAAGAAATTAAAATCTACAAAGAAGCAGCAGCAAAAATTGATCAAAACAAGCTTAAAAAAGATCTTTCCGGACTTTTCTCGCATATTCAGTATTATTCTCCTGAATTTAAAGTTCCGAAAACTTTTCTGTATTCATCGGCTTTGCAGGGAATCAAAGAACCTGTGATTTTCGCTCCCGAACAAAATTTTCTGTTCATTGATATTTCCGCTTTTATGGGTGAAAACGATCCGAATTATAAAGGTTTGGAGCAATATTTTCAAAAATCGATGAATCCGGTAAATATCGTTCCGAAAGTTTCTGAAATTTTTGCCGAACATTTTGTTCCGTATAATGCGGATCATCAGAAATTCCTTGATCAGCTTATATATCAGGGAAAGCTGATGATTTTACAGGATGCTTTTCTGCCCGAATTTCCCGATTATCTGAAAATAAATTACGACCAGAAACAATATCAGTGGGCAGCTGAAAATGAAGTGAATAGCTGGGATTTTTTTGTAGAGAACAATCTGGTTTTCAGTGATGATGCGAGATTATCGGAACGCTTTATCAATCCCGCTCCGTTTTCAAAATTTTATACCGAAATCGATAATGAATCTTCACCGCAGATCGGAATTTTTACAGGCTGGCAGATCTGCAAAAAATTCTTTCAGGAAAAACCCGATACCAAACTTCAGGATTTCCTGAAAATGGATGCACAGACAATCTTTAAGGAATCGAATTATAAACCGAAGTTTACGGAATAGTCAGAAAGACCGAAAGTCGAGAAGTTTATATAAACAAAAAATTAGAATTTTAATACAAAAAAACTTGCAACTTGCATCTTGCACCTAAAAAATTGATATGAGAAAAACTCAGATAACAATAGAAGTTGAACTCGACGAAAACCATATTCCCGAAAAAATGTTCTGGAATGCACAGGACGGCGGAATTGAAAAACAGGAAACCAAAGCAACGATGATTTCCGTTTGGGATGAAAAAACAATGGAAGCGCTCCGAATCGATCTCTGGACAAAAGAAATGCCTGTCGATCATATGAAACAGTTTATGCACCAGATCATCGTTTCTCTCGGTGACACGTATCAAAGAGCAACCGGAGAAGAAGATGTAGCGCAATGGCTTCACGAGGTCGCGAATGAATTTGCGGTGAAATCGGCGATAAAAATGTAGAAAAGCTGTTGGCTGGTAGCATTTCGCTATTGGCTAAAAAACAGAAAATTAATATGCAAATTGCAGAAAGCCAAAAGCTGAAAGCTATTTGCCAAAAGCAAAAAAATTATGAAATTCAACACCAAAGTAATACACGGCGGACAACATCCTGAATCCGCAACAGGAGCAGTGAATGTTCCGGTATTTTTAACTTCCACTTTCGCACAGAAATCTCCGGGAATCCATTCCGGATACGAATATTCCAGAGGTGCAAATCCGACGAGACAAGCGTTGGAAGATTCGCTTGCAAGCATCGAAAACGGAGCGAGAGGTCTGGCTTTCGGTTCAGGTCTGGCTGCAACGGATTGTGTTTTAAAATTATTGAATCCGGGAGATGAAATTATTGCCTGCGACGATTTGTACGGCGGAACGTATAGAATGTTCACCAGAATGTTTGAAAAATATCAGCTGAAATTCCATTTTGTGGATTTTACCGATATCAAAAATGTGGAAGAAAAAATCAGTGATAAAACCAAGCTGATCTGGATCGAAACACCGTCCAATCCGTTGATGAAATTAGTGGATATTAAAGCCGTAACTGATCTGGTAAAAGGGAAAAATATTCTTGTGGCTGTGGACAACACTTTTGCAACGCCTTATCTGCAAAAACCTCTGGATCTGGGAGCGGACATTGTGATGCACTCTGCAACGAAATATTTGGGCGGACATTCCGACCTGGTTGCCGGAGCGCTCATCACCAAAACACGCGAGTTGGGAGAACAGCTCCATTTCATCCAGTTTGCAGGCGGCGGAATTTTAGGACCGATGGATTCTTATCTGGTTTTAAGAGGGATTAAAACGCTGGCTCTCCGTGTTCAGAGACATTCCGAAAACGGTCTGAAAATCGCGGAATATCTGCAAAATCATCCGAAAGTGGATAAAGTTTTTTATCCGGGATTAGAAGATCATCCTCAATTCAGTTTAGCGGAAAAGCAGATGCAGAACGGTTTCGGAGGAATGGTTTCGTTTACCTTTAAGTCCGGATTGAAAGCGGATGCCGTAAAATTTCTGGAACACATCAAAGTCTTCACTTTGGCGGAAAGTTTGGGCGGCGTGGAATCTTTGGCGAATCATCCTGCTACAATGACTCACGCTTCCATTCCTGCTGATATTCGCCTGGAAGCCGGGATTACGGATGATCTGGTGCGTTTAAGCGTTGGAATTGAAGATCTTGAAGATCTGATCGAAGGACTGGAAAAAGGGTTTGCTTAAATTCAGAACCTGTTATATTTTGTCATAAAAAATCCTTCAAAACTTTATATTTTGAAGGATTTTTTTTTATCATAAATTTTGATAAATCTGCCAAAAAATCAATTAACCCAAACTTGCACCTCGCACCTCGAATCAGATATCCATAAAAAGCTTAGGATTTACAGGCGTATTGTTTTTATGAACTTCATAATGAAGATGCGGGCCTGTTGATCTTCCTGTATTTCCGGATTTTGCGATGACATCGCCTACTTTCACCACATCATTGGATTTTACCAGAAGCTGGGAAAGATGTCCGTACAAAGTAGCGAGTCCGTTTCCGTGGGAAATAATCACGCAATTTCCGTAACCGCCTTTCACTCCGGAAAAAATAATAGTTCCGGCAGCAGCAGCACGAACATCGGAACCGTAAGCAACCGCGATATCCAGGCCTTTGTGAAACTGGATCTGATCTTTTTCGGCAGGAAGATTATTTTCTTCTCTTTTTACCGGATTTCCCAAACTGTCGGTTTTGGCTGATTCCGGAGCTTTCACGGAAGCCAGAACTACGGTAGGAATCGGATTGATCCTTTTTCCGAAATTGGAAGAAATATATCCATCAGTCGGCATTCCCAAAGGAACCTGCTGTAATTTTTTCTGAAGATCTACTAAATACTGACTATAACGGTTGCTTTGCTTTGCAAGATAAACCGCATCGGAAATGCTGTCCTGATCCAGAAGTTGTAAACGTGCATCCGTAATATTTTTGGAACGCAGAAAGCTGTTGATATCTTTTACAGTGTGATCCACAAGCTGGAGATCGTTTTTCATTTTCAGATAATCAATGCTGTCTTTTTCGGTATTGATCTTTACGAGGTTTACCTGATAATTTTTGTCGTCTTTTTCGCCGTAAAGTTTAGCGATAATCATCGCCTGAGCAAAAACAAGAATCAGTAAAAAGCCGAGCAGAACAGTTGTTTTCTTTCGGTTGTTTAAAAATTTCTTCATACTTTTTTCAAAATGGGATTGCAAATTTATTAAAAAGAATTCAATATATTTTTCTGAAACGCCGATAACACCCGATTAAATCATAAAAATCTGTTAAATTTTTCATAAAATATTAGTAAAAAACGAAACCGCTGTTATTTTAATAAAGGTTTAATATATTTGTACATAAACCTTTTGATATGGCTAAAAAAATTCCGGATTCTGAAACACCTGCCGATAATAAACCTCAACCTTCTGTTTCTGTGGGAGTTGTAGGAAGCGGAAGTTTTGCAACGGCGATTGTAAAAATGCTGATGGAAAACAGCAAAACGGTGCATTGGTGCGTCCGGAACGAATTTGTGAAAGGAAGCATCGAACTTCGCGGACACAATCCTACTTATCTTACTGCCGTACATTTCAATGTGAAAAAACTGAAAATCACAACCGATATCAACGAGCTGGTTTCTGCTTGCGATGTGATCGTTCTGGCAACACCTTCCATTTATTTATCGGATATGCTCGACAAAATGAACTGCGATTATTCAGGGAAAATTTTTGTTTCGGCGATTAAAGGAATTGTTCCGAAAGTGAATGATGTGGTTGCTCATTATCTGAGAGACGAATTCAAAATCGGATTCAAAAATCAGGCGGTAATTGCAGGACCTTGCCACGCCGAAGAAGTCGCGATGGAACGTTTGTCCTATCTCACAATTGCCGTTGCGGAAGATGAGACCGCGGAAATTCTGAAAAATCTTTTTCAGTCGGATTTTATCAATGTACATTGCACCCGCGATATTCTGGGAAATGAATACAGCGCGATTCTTAAAAATATTTACGCTATCGGAGCCGGAATTGCAAGCGGATTGGGATACGGCGATAACTTTACGGCAGTTTTTGTTTCCAATGCCATCCGTGAAATGGAGGTTTTTCTCGAAGGAATTTACGAAGCTCCGCGTGATGTGAACGAAAGCGCTTATCTCGGAGATTTGCTGGTAACGGCGTATTCCCTGTTTTCCAGAAACAGGAATCTGGGAAATCTGATCGGAAAAGGATACACGGTAAAATCCGCGATACAATCGATGAATATGATTGCGGAAGGCTATTACGCAGCCGGTTCCATTTATACCACTTCCAGAGAAAAAAATATGAATACTCCGATTATTGATGTCATCTACAAAATTTTGTACGAAGAAAAAAATGCCGAAAAACAAATCCGGAAATTAACTTCTTTGTTAAATTAAATAATGTTTTAAACTTCATCAAAAAAAGCCGATCGCTATAAGCCAAAAGCCAGCCGACAACTATGATTCCCGAAGAAATTCTGCAAAATTACGGAGCCGTTCTGAAAAGCTATGATGCCGGAGAAATTATTTTTTCGGAAGGCTCAAAGCCGGATTCTTATTTTCAGATAGTTTCCGGAAGCGTAAAGCTGAATAATGTAAATGAAGAAGGCAAGGAATTCATCCATTTTATTTTTGAAGATTTCCAGTGTTTCGGGGAAGCGCTAATCTTTACGGAACAGCTCTCGCCTGTAAATGCGATCGTAATGAATGATTGCACTTTATACCGTCTTTCAAAAAGAAAATTTATGAAATTGCTGAAAGATTATCCTGAGTTTTCAATAGAGATCAATAGAAATCTTTCACAAAGAATATACTACAAGCTGCTGCTCACCCAGAAAATTCTTTCCAAAAACCCTTCTGAAAAAATTAAGGTGCTTTTAGATTATTTTAAAAAATCCAAAAACAAGAAGCTGATTTCCGGAGAATATCAGTTTCCGCTGACCAGACAGCAAATGGCAGATCTCACAGGATTGCGTGTGGAAACCGTGATCCGCAATATCAAATCAATGGAAAAGCAAGGGCTTCTGAAGATCCGCGACCGGAAAATTTTTTATTAATTTTATGATTCCAATCATAAAACCAAAGAGGACAAAACCGCTAATTTTGAAAAAGAGAATCATATCAGGCTGATCCCGCTGAGACATTTTCGGAATTCAAAGATCTATAAACCATCAGCAAAAGGAAAATCCGGAATAATCATTTTTTAAGGTTAAAGTTTTAAAATCTTGTCGGGAAATTTTCCTGATAGGATTTTTTGTAAATTGTCTTTTTAATATCCTGTTCTTATGAAAATAAAACTGAAAAGAGTATACGAAGAACCGTCTCCTGATGATGGTTACCGCGTTTTAGTAGACAGACTCTGGCCTCGCGGAATTTCCAAGGAAAAAGCTGATATCGAAGAATGGAACAAAGATCTTGCACCTTCCACGGAACTCAGAAAATGGTTCAACCACGATCCGAAGCTCTGGAAAAGCTTTACCGAAAAATATTGGGCGGAACTTCTGAAAAACAATCCCGGAAAAGATTTTCTGGAAAGAGTAAAAAAACAAAAAAACGTAACACTGATATTCTCCGAAAAAGACCAAGAACACAGCCATACCGTGATTCTGAAAGAATATCTGGAAGGTCTTATTTCCGAAGGATTCTGAAATAAATTTTGATTTGCATTTCAGGAGCTTTAATTTTGCAGGAAAATCAGCATTCAAAAAAAACGGAATGGAAAGACAAAAGATCCAGCGGCATTATTATTTCAGACTCTTCGTTATCTCAGCTTTTATCGGATTATTGTCCTGTATTCTCGCATTCTCACTGAAAAAGATCACCGAATTTTTTCAGGAACTTATTTTTGAGCAAACTGCGGAAATCAGTCCGCTTCTTTATATTATTCTTCCAACTTTCGGAATCACTGCAATCTATTTTATGCGGAAATATCTTTTTCAAAATCGTAAGAATAAAGGAATTACCGAAATCTATAAAACGGTGGATCACAGGAAAGACCATCTTCCTTTTTTCAAAATTCCGTCACATTATTTCAACGGATTTCTGACGGTCATTTTCGGAGGTTCTACCGGAGTGGAAGTTTCAACAGTGGTCGCAACGGCTACCATCGGAAACCAGATGTACAAAAGACAGTTTTCCGCAAATGTGTATAAACTGGAATTAATTTGCGCCGGAGTTTGTGCCGGAGTTGCCATTTTATTCGGAAGTCCGGTCGCAGGCTGGCTTTTCGCAATGGAAGTAATTGCACGAAAGATCAATAAATCACTGATTATCAGCTGTACTGCTTCTGCAATTATTTCCGCCGTATTTTTATATCTCGTGAAAAGCGAAACACTGCTTCCTTTCAAAATCACGGAATGGAAATATTCGGCAATCCCGTTTTTTATCGCGCTGAGCAGTCTGGGAGGAATTTTGTCGGTTTATTTCACTTTAGCAGTTATTAAGATCAAAGATTTTTTCTCGAATATTTCCAATAATTTTCTTCGCGTAAATGCCGGAGCTTTAACGGTGGGAACAATGATATTCTTTTTTCCATTTCTGTATGGCGACAGCTATCACGCTCTATCGGAGATCCTGAAAACACCAAATGCTCACCAATATTCATTTCTGTTTCTATTTCTTTTGGTTTTGCTGAAACCACTGGCTTCTTCCTTCACTTTAGGATCAGGCGGTGATGGTGGTGTTTTTGCGCCGAGTATTGTTTCAGGAGCGTTTCTCGGATTTTTATTTGCCTTTTTCTGCAATACCATTTTCGGAACGGAGCTTATCTACCTGAATTTTGCTTTGGTAGGAGCAGCCGCTACTCTGTCAGCTTCCATTTATGCTCCGTTTACTGCATTATTTCTGGTTTGCAATATGGTTCCGAACGGATTTCAGCTTTTTGTTCCGATTTTATTGGGCTGTCTTATTTCCAAAAAGCTGGCGAATATGATTCTCCCGTATAATGTGTATACGTACAATCCGGAGACAAAAAGTTAAAAACTTTATCTTTTTTTCGATAAAAAATTAACTTACATCATTATCATTTTTCGTTTACTTTCCCGAAATTTGCCTGTAAAATTTTAGAATATGCCTAAATTTCTCACAGACAGAACTCCGAAACCATATTATGATATCGTACTGATCGGGGGCGGAATTATGAGCGCCACTCTCGCAACATTGCTCCACGAGCTGGAACCTGAACTGAAGATCGCGGTTTTTGAAAGACTCGGAAGATTTGCAAAGGAAAGCTCCGCAGCGTGGAATAACGCAGGAACCGGACATTCCGCGTTTTGCGAGCTCAATTATACTCCCGAAAATAAAGACGGAAGCATCAGCATTTCCAAAGCGGAAAAAATCGCGGAACAGTTCGAGGTTTCCAAACAGTTCTGGTCTTATCTTCTCGAAAAAAATTATATTTCACAGCCAAAGGATTTCATCAATTCCTGTCCGCATATGAGCCTCGTTTTCGGTGAAAGCGATTCGGAATTTCTGAAAAAAAGATATGAAGCTTTAACAAAATCCGAACTTTTCAAAGGAATGCAGTTTTCCACCGATCACGAAAAACTGAAAGAATGGCTTCCGCTTGTAATGAGCAAAAGAAAGGAAAACGAAAAAATGGCAGCCACGAAAATGGATCTGGGAACGGATGTAAATTTCGGAACGCTGACACGGAAAATGGGACGTTTTCTCGCGGAAGATTCCAATGTGGAAGTTTTCCTGTATCACGAAGCAAAAGATATCGACAGTGGCGAAAACGGAAAATGGAAAGTGGAAGTGAAAGACCGTATCAATAATCATAAACAGGAAGTTACTGCCGGATTTTTATTTATCGGAGCTGGCGGATATTCGCTCCCGTTGCTCGAAAGTTCGGATATTTCAGAAAGTGAGGGTTACGGTGGTTTTCCGGTTTCGGGACAATGGCTGGTTTCGCATAATCAGGAACTGGTGGAAAAACATCACGCAAAAGTATATACACAAGCAACAGTAGATGCGCCGCCAATGTCAGTTCCGCATCTGGATCTGAGAATGATTGACGGAAAAAAAGCGCTTCTGTTCGGTCCGTTTGCAGGATTTTCCACAAAATTTCTGAAAGAAGGAAGCTATCTGGATCTTCCCGAAAGTGTAAATTTCAAAAATATCCGTTCGCTTTTCGGAGCGTGGTGGCACAATATCCCGCTGACAAAATATCTTGTTCAGCAGGTTGCGATGACAAAATCCCAAAGAATGCAGCATCTCCGTGAATTTATAAAAGACGCGAAAGAAGAAGACTGGGAACTGAAAATTGCGGGACAAAGAGTACAGATCATTAAAAAAGATGAAGAAAAAGGCGGAAAACTGGAATTCGGGACAGAAGTGGTGGTGAACAGATCCGGAACGCTGGCTTCACTTTTGGGTGCTTCTCCCGGAGCTTCCACAGCAGTTTCGGCAATGCTTGAAGTTCTGGAAAAATGTTTCCCCGAAAAAATGAAAAACGAATGGAAAGAACCGCTCCTGAAAATGATCCCGACCTACGGACAAAAACTTTCGGAAAATCCTGAACTCACCGAAAAGATCCGGAATTATACCAAACAAAGACTGGAACTGGAATATTGATTTTACAAACCTCATAGGTTTCCGAAAACCTGTGAGGTTTAATTTTGAAATCATTAATTTTAATGTTGATAATAAACGATTTTGAATAATTACAGCAAAATAGCGGTTTTCGGAATATGTCTGGTTTTCGGGCAGTTTTTTTCGCAGGAAATTGAGGAAACCACTAAAATGCTGAATATCAATTATGAAAAATCTACGATACGAACACGTTTTTCTCCGCCGAAAGGTTATTCCTGGCAAACGGAAGAAAGCGGCTCGTTTGGAGAATATCTTGTTAATTTTCCTTTGTATCCCGAAAATTTCCCGGTTCGCGATTACAGGCAGATTCCCGTTCCGAAACAATACAATCACGCTGCTATCCTGAAAATTGATGTTGGCGATAAAGATCTCCAGCAATGCGCCGATGCGTGGATCCGTTTATACGCCGAATATTTATGGGTGAAAAAGGATTTTGATAAAATTGAATTTGAATTTACGAGTAAACAAAAACTTTCGTGGAACGATTACAAAAACGGGATCCGAACCACGGAATCTGGCGATCAGGTAAAATTTCATCAATCCGCAAAACCTGATGATTCCTATAAAAATTTCAGAAATTACCTGAATCTGGTTTTCAATTATGCAGGAACGATTTCACTGGATCGTGAATCGAAACCGATCTTGAGAAATCAGGATATTAAAACGGGTGATTTTCTGATTACGCCGGGAAGTCCGGGACATTCGGTTTTTATTGTGGGAATTGCGAAAAATACGGCGGGAAAAAGAGTGTATCTTTTAGCGGAAAGCTTTATGCCTGCCCAAGATATTCATATTCTCGTGAATCCTTTTAACAAAAATATTTCGCCGTGGTATGAACTGGATGTAAATGCTCCGAAAACGTTCACGGCAAAATATATTTTCAATCCTACTTCCATAAAAAGATTTCATTCGCTCTTTACGAAATGATTTTTTTGAGGTGCAAGATGCAGGATGCAAGGTTTTGGGCTGGGTGTTGGATGATGGATGTTTCAATTTCGTATTTCAATCAAACTATATCAAACGAATTCAAACTCTCAAACCTTAAACTTTGAACCCTGCTTCCCTCTTCCCTCATTTCCAGCCTCCTCCCAGACTTTTATAAATATCCACCACCGTACTCAGCTGTTTTTCTTTGGCTTCGATAAGTTCCAATTTGGCATCCAGCGCATCACGCTGATTCATCAGAACTTCAAGATAATCTGCCCGGGAATTCCGGAAAAGCTGATTGGCAATATCAATGGACTGATCGAGCGATTCGGCTTCCTGAGATTTTAACTGATAATACTGATCGATATTTTTTGTTTTCGACATCAGGTTGGCAACTTCCAGATAGGCATTGATCACAGTTTTGTCGTATTCATACAAAACCTGAATCTGACGGGCATCAGCAGCCTGAAAGTTGGCTTTTATAGCACTTTTGTTAATAAGCGGTCCTGCTAATTCTCCTGCAAGATTATAAGCTGCGGATTCGGGAAGTTTTACTAAATAGGATGGCTTGAACGCTTCGAGTCCCAATGTTGCCGAAATTTCCAATGAAGGATAGAATTCTTTTCTTGCTGCTTCCACATCTAATTTTGCGGATTTCAGTTCGAGTTCCGCTTGCTTAATATCAGGGCGGTTTTCTAAAAGCTGTGAAGGAATTCCTGTAAGAACCGTTTGCGGAATCGTATTCATCAAACTTTCCTTTGTCCGGACAATCGGTTGCGGATAGCGCCCTAATAGTGCATTGATCTGGTTTTCCTTTTCGGTAATTTGCTGGAGAAGGTCATATTCCGCTGCTTTGGATTTCGCAAGCTCCGCCTCGAATTTTTTTACTGCCAGTTCCGTAGCTGCCATTGCCTGCTTCTGAATCTTCGCTATTTCAAGCGCTTTTTTCTGAAGCTCGATATACTGGCGGATGATTTCCAGCTGATTATCCAGTGCGAGCAATTCGTAATAATTATCAGCAACTTCGGCGATCAGGCTCGACAAAACAAAATTTTTGCCTTCTACTGTGGAAAGATAATGTGCAATGGAAGATTCTTTTTCTGTCCTGAGCTTTTTCCAGATATCTGCTTCCCAGCCTGCTGTGATTCCGCCTTCAAAATTCATCAGAGGATCGGGCATTTCTTTTCCCGGTTCCATATCGGTGGATGCATCTCCTGCTCCTTCGCTTGTGTATCTTCCGGCTTTATCCACACTTACTCCTAATTTTGCGGCAACGGAAGGTTTCAGCTTTCCGCTGTTGTACAGTACATTGCTTTTCGAGATTTCAATTTCCTGAAGCGCGATCATCAGCTCCTGATTGTTTTTCAGAGCAGTATCTATCAGCGTTACCAGATTGGGATCAGTAAAAAACTGCTTCCACGGAATCGTTCCGGAATTGCTATTTTCTTCCTGCTTGTTTTCAGGAAAAGCGGAAGGTATATTTTCCTTTGCTTTATCCTGAATTACTGTTGCCATCGGAGCTTTGCATCCGATCAGGGTCAATAAGATTACGGCTGTTGTTATGATGTTTCTATTCATCTTCAAATTTTCCATCGTGTTCATAAGGTTCGGTTTGTTCTGTTAAAGGATATTCTTCTTCGTATCGGGAAAGTCTTGTTTTGGTGGCAATTGTTCCGAAAATATTGTATAATCCGGGAATTATAAATAATCCGAAAATTGTCCCGATAAGCATTCCGCCGGCAGCAGCCGTTCCGATGGTTCTGTTTCCGACAGCTCCCGGTCCTGTTGCAAGTGCAAGCGGAATAAGTCCTGCGATAAAGGCAAATGAGGTCATCAGAATCGGGCGGAATCTTAAATGCGCGCCTTCAATGGCAGCTTCCGTTACGGAAATTCCTTCCGCTTTTCTCTGGACGGCATATTCTACAATTAATACGGCATTTTTCCCGAGAAGCCCGATGAGCATTACCATTGCAACCTGCGCATAAATATTGTTTTCCAATCCTAAAAATTGCAGGAACAAAAATGCCCCGAAAATTCCTGTCGGCAGCGAAAGAATTACAGGCAGAGGAAGGATGAAACTTTCATATTGTGCGGAAAGAATCAGGTAAACGAATCCCAGACAAATCAGGAAGATATAAACGGCTTCATTTCCTCTGGAAACTTCATCTTTTGAAATTCCTGCCCAGTCGATTCCGAAACCTCTCGGAAGCGTTTTGTCCGCAACCTCCTGAATCGCTTTAATTGCATCGCCGCTGCTGTAACCCGGAGCCGGATTTCCCGTAACTTCCGAAGAATTGTACATATTATGCCGCGTAATTTCGGAAAGTCCGTACACTTTTTCCATTTTCATAAAATCGGAATAAGGAACCATCTGGTCTTTGTCGTTCTTCACATAAAGTTTCAGAATATCTTCCGGAAGAGCGCGGTATTGAGGAGCAGACTGAACAATAACTTTATAAGGTCTGTCGAAACGGATAAAGCTGGTTTCGTAATCAGAACCGATCAACGTGGAAAGATTGTCCATCGCTTTTTCGATGCTTACTCCTTTCTGCTCGGCAAGTTCGTTATCGATTTTCAGCATATACTGCGGAAAACTCGCAGAATAAAAGGAGAAAGCAGAGCCTACTTCCGGACGTTTGTGAAGCTCTTTTACAAAATCATTGCTTACCTGTTCCATTTTATGATAATCGCCGCTTCCTGCTTTGTCGAGCAATCTGAGTTCAAAACCGCCTGCTGCTCCGTAACCAGGAATGGAAGGAGGCTGGAAGAATTCAATATTTGCTCCGGAAATATCCTTGCATTTTTCTTCCAGCTCTCTAATGATTTCGTCGGCAGATTTTGTTCTTTCATCCCAGTTTTTGAGGTTGATAAGGCACGTTCCGGAATTCGAGCCTGTTCCTTCATTCAGGATTTCGAATCCGGCAAGAGAAGAAACGGATTCCACACCATCAATTTTTTCCGAAACTTTCTGAAGCTGTAACGCGACCTGATTGGTTCGTTCCAGCGTAGAACCGGGCGGTGTCTGGATAATCGCATAGATCATTCCCTGATCTTCCGAAGGAATGAATCCGGTTGGAATTTTGTTGCTCAGAAAATAGGTTCCGGCACAAAATACAAGAAGTAACGGAAGCGTGATGATCTTTTTTGAAACGGTTTTTTTGAGTATATTCGAATACCGGTCTGCTCTTTTGGTAAAAAGGCTATTGAACCGATCCAGAAATCTGTTTACCGGTGTTCTTTTTCTTTCTTTTCCGTGATTGTTTTTCAGAATCAACGCACAAAGTGCAGGTGTCAAAGTCAATGCAACCAATCCTGACAAAATAATGGACGAAACCATTGTAATGGAAAACTGACGGTAAAAAATTCCGACAGGTCCGCTCATAAACGCAACAGGAATAAAAACCGAAGCCATCACTAAAGTAATAGCGATAATCGCGCCGCTGATCTCGTGCATTGCTTCTTCGGTGGCTTTCAGAGGTGAAAGTTTTTTTTCTTCCATTTTTGCGTGAACGGCTTCTATAACTACAATCGCATCATCCACAACAATTCCGATCGCCATTACCAAAGCGAAAAGGGAAATCAGGTTGAGCGTAATCCCGAAAGCGGACATCACTGCAAACGCGCCGATTAACGAAACAGGAACTGCAAGAGTCGGAATCAGTGTGGAACGCCAGTCTCCCAAAAACAGGAAAACAACAATCGCTACCAGAATGAACGCTTCAAATAAAGTGTGAACCACTTTTTCCATAGATGCGTTCAGGAATCGGGAAACATCATAGCTGATCTCGTAGTGCATTCCTTTCGGCATATCTTTTTGGAGGTTTGTCATCAGCGTTTTTATATTGGCGATTACCTGACTCGCATTGGAACCGTAGGATTGTTTTACCGTAATCGCGGCAGAAGGTTTCCCGTTCAAAGTAGAGTAAATATCGTACATTGTGCTTCCGAACTCAACATCCGCAACGTCTTTTAAATGAACGAATTGTCCGTCCGGTTTTGCTTTCAGGATAATGTTTCCGTATTCTGCTTCCGTGCTGAATCTTCCGGGATATTTCAGAATGTATTCAAAAGACTGCGAGCGTTTTCCTGAACTTTCGCCCGTTTTTCCGGGAGAAGCTTCTATACTTTGCTCTTGAAGCGCGTCCATCACTTCTTCTGCTGAAATATCATAAGCAGTTAAACGATCCGGTTTCAGCCAGATTCTCATTGCATATTCACGCGTTCCCAGAATATCTACATCACCAACTCCGGAAATCCTTTTCAGTTCCGAAAGGATATTGATATCGGCGTAATTAAAAAGAAATTTCTGATTGGCTTTCGGATCATCGCTGTAAAGGTTGATGTACATCAGCATATTGGGTTCTTCGCGGGTAATTTTTACACCTTCTCTTACTACGAGCGGAGGAAGTTTATTAATGGCGGAAGAAATATGGTTCTGAACATTTACAGCGGCAACATTCGGGTCTGTTCCCAAATCAAAAACGACCTGAATGGAAGCTTCACCGTCGTTTCCGGCATCAGAAGCCATATATTTCATTCCCGGAACTCCGTTAATGGCTCTTTCCAAGGGAATGACCACGGATTTTATCAATAACTCGTTATTCGCTCCCGGATATTCTGCGGTGATGTTTACTTTCGGCGGAGAAATAGACGGAAACTGTGTTACGGGAAGCTTCACCAGAGATAAAATTCCCAGAAAAATGATAATCAGCGATATAACGATAGACAGAACAGGTCTGCGGATAAATCTTTTAAACATAATTCAAATTTTAAGAAAGGGAATTAATCTGCATTTAGTTTCAAAGACTGCATTACTTTTTTCGGGTCTTCAAATCTGGTCTGTACTTTTTCTCCGTCTTTCACTTTTTGTACACCTCCCGTGAGAAAGCGTTCACCGGGATTCAGTCCGCCGGAAATTACATAAATATCCGGCAGCTCATAGGAAATCTGAATATTTCTGGATTTTACATTACCGTTTTTATCCACCACGAAAACATACGTCTGATCCTGAATTTCATACGTTGCTTTTTGCGGAATAATAAGCGTGTTTTTCAGCGTAACCGTCATTTGGATTTTTCCGGTTTCGCCGTTTCTTAAAATTTTCTGCGGGTTCGGGAATTTTGCACGGAAAGCGATATTGCCTGTTTCGTTGTCGAATTCTCCTTCAATGGTTTGTATGACACCTTGCTGCGGAAAAGTTTCACCATTTGCCATTATCAGATTTACCTGCTGATTTCCTCTTTCGGAAATATGGGTCTGATAATTCAGATATTCCGGCTCCGATACATTGAAATAAGCGTACACATCGCCGTTATCGGATAAATTCGTGAGCAGGTCTCCTTCATCCACAAGACTTCCGAGCTTCAGAGGAAGCCGATTGATAATTCCGGAAAAAGGCGCTTTCACATCCGTAAAAGATAAATGCAGCTGTGCGAGACGTGCTTCCGCATTGGCAGCATCCAATTTCGCTTTTGCCATTGCTTTTTCATTTTTGGAAACAATATCGTTGCTGGCAAGAGTGGTTGCATTTTGCAGCTCTATCTGAGCCTGTTCAACTTCCGCTTTGGCTTTCATATATTCTGCCTGATATATTTGCGGCATAATCCGGAAAAGTGTTTGTCCGGCTCTTACAGGCTGCCCTTCATCCACATAGATATTTTGCAGAAATCCTTTTTCCTGGGCACGGATTTCAATATTTTTTACCGACTGAATCTGCGCAACATAATCTTTGGTTACAATCGTATCTTTCTGCAAGGCTGTGGTTACGGGATAAATGGCGGTTTCTTCTTTTTCTTCCTTTTTTTTGTTACAGCCTGCAAGCAGGAGCAGAATGCCGGTAATGGCAATTACAGCAGTTTTTTTCATAATGATAATGATAGAATTTATAAAATCTTAAAAAAATACTTTTAGAAAATTTCTTCAATGATGCGAGGAAACGGGCATCACGAAAAACTCATTCCTGAAAAACTGGGAATGATAAATGATGAAGAGAAATAAGATTTTAAATTCTGATGGAACGTATCAGAAGGTATTTTTTTACCGTGATGGTATAAGGTGAAAGCGGTGCGGTTTCGGGTTTCCTGAATTTAAAAAAAAGTAAAAACAGAAGTGCGGAAACGATAAAGCTCTCAACGAAATCAATATCAGTATTAGAATAATCTGCCGGAAAACTGAAATCGTCGTCAATGCTATCCGTAGAAAACAAGCTGTCCTCATCGGCGGAATTGTCGCTTACTTTCCCGAACGAAGCCGAAAAATGCTGCTTTGAATGTGTTTGCGGAAAAAATGAAGGTTTTGCAGCCGTCTCAATATTTGCAGAGCAAATCCTGTTTCCTGCCGTAAACAACAGAAAAACAGTCAAAAGCACAAAAACAATTCTTTCCTTTTTCATTTTCCGGGGCAAATGTACGCTGTAAAAATGTTTTGGAGAAGCACAAGCAGTGCCAAAATATCAATTTTAACATAATTTTAATGCTTTGGAAATTTCAGCAGGTTTAGTCTTATCTTCAAATTAACTTCGGCAAGCATCGGGGAAATGAAAAAAACAATTAATTTTACTCAATGAAATATTCTTTTAAAAACGATTATTCCGAAGGCTGCCATCCAAAAATTCTGGAAAAGCTTTCACAATTTAATGATTCTCAGCAAAATGGTTACGGCGAAGATGAATATTCAAAAAATGCGGAAAAGCTGATTCTGGAAAAATGCAAATCTCCCACATCAAAAGTATTTTTTGTTTCGGGCGGAACGCAGGCAAATTTGCTCGTGATCTCCGCGATGCTGAAACCGTATGAAAGCGTAATTTCCGCAGAAACAGGACATATCTATTCCAACGAAACGGGCGCAATTGAAAATACAGGACACAAAATCCATACGATCCCGAAAGAAAACGGAAAACTCGCTCCCGAAGATATACTTCCAATTTTGGAAACCCATACCAATTTTCCGCATCAGGTGAAACCGAAACTGGTGTACATTTCCAATTCCACAGAATTGGGAACGGTCTATACAAAAGATGAATTGCAGAATTTATCGGATTTCTGCAAGGAAAAACAGCTTTTTCTTTTTATGGACGGAGCAAGATTGGGACAAGCTTTAACTGTTGAAAATGCCAATCTTTCTCTGGAAAATATTGCAAAATTAACGGACGTTTTCTACATCGGCGGAACCAAGAACGGCGCGATGTTCGGAGAAGCGGTGGTTGTAAACAAACCGGAACTGCTTGAAGATTTCCGTTTTTATATGAAACAGAAAGGCGGGCTTTTGGCAAAAGGAAGATTTATCGGAATTCAGTTTGAAGCTCTTTTTGAAGATGAACTCTTTTCCGAGCTGGCAAAAAATGCGAATCTTCAGGCTCAGAAAATAAAAAAATCTTTTCAGGAAAACGGATTCGGATTTCTGGCGGAAACGGCTTCCAACCAGATCTTCCCGGTTCTGAAAAATTCCCAGATCCGCATTCTCGAAAATCATTTCGATTTTTATGTATGGAAAAAACTGGATGATGAATATTCCGCGATCCGTCTCGTAACTTCGTGGGCAACTCAAGATAAAATTACAGAAAAGTTCTGCCGGGAAATCGTGAATCTGAAAAACAAATAACTGAAAAAGGATGAGTTCCGAATTTCACGATTCATAAATTCGGAATTGCTGAATTGAAATATACGTGGAAAATCCTTTCAGAGTTTAAAAATCTGAAAGGGTTGAAGATTTTTAAAAATAACAAAAATTTTTCTTTCACTCTTTATTCCTGTTAAATCAAAAATTTTAAATTATGTTAAAATACAGGGAAAACCATTAAAAAGCATTATTTTCGCACCATTGATTTTTTTGAAACTTATGAAAAACTGGTCTTTTAAAAAATGGAATACCGTTTTAGGTTGGATGGTTTTTGCCATCGCTTTTATCACCTATCTTTCCACCATTGAACCGAATTTCAGCTTCTGGGATTGTGGTGAATATATTTCTTCCGCTGTAAAATTAGAAGTAACTCACGCTCCCGGAGCTGCACTTTTTCAGCTTGTCGGTGCGGTTGCAGCAATGTTCGCTTTCGGGGAAGGACATCATTATTCGGTGGTGATCAATGCGATGTCAGCGCTTTTCAGTGCGCTTACCATTCTGTTTTTGTTCTGGACGATTACGCATCTTGTAAGAAGGATGTTTAACAAAGATTTTCAGGAAGTTACAAGAAATCAGGAAATTGCAATATTGTTTTCCGGAATTATCGGAGCGTTGTGCTTCACTTTTTCCGATACATTCTGGTTTTCAGCAGTAGAAGGTGAAGTGTATTCAATGGCTTCGATGTTTATTGCATTATTAGTCTGGATCATCACAAAATGGGAAAACGAATATCACGATCCGGATAATGAAAGATGGATTATTCTTGCATTTTTCGTCATCGGTCTTTCGGTTGGTGTTCATATGATGTGTATGCTTGCTCTGCCTTGTATCTGTCTTATTTATTATGCCAGAAATTACGAGTTTTCTTGGAAAAGTTTTCTTTGGGCAAATGCGATCACACTGCTGATTCTTGCTATTGTATTTAAAGGAATTTTCCCGTTCATTATGTCGCTTTTCGGAAAGATTGAAATTTTTGCGGTGAACGGACTCAGTCTGCCTTTCCATTCAGGAACCATTATCGCTTTTATCATTCTGATTACGGTTTGTTATTTCGGAATTAAATATGCCCGAAAAACGAAGAAAAGCCTTTATCAGACAATTGCGCTTTCTGTCGTATATATGATTATCGGATTTTCCTGCTGGATGGTCATTCCGATTCGTGCCAATGCAAATCCGCCGATGAATCTGAACGATCCTGATAACGCAATCGGAATGCTGGATTATTACAACCGTGAACAATACGGAGACTGGCCTACAACTTACGGGCAAAATTACACCGCTTTTCTTGATGCAAAAGGAATCGAAAAAAATGAGGACGGAAGCTTCAAAACCCAAAAAGATGAAGGCTTGCTGAAATTGGGAGATATCTACGAAAAAGACGAGCAGTCCGGGACTTACCGGAAAGTTGGAGAGCGTTTCAATTATGTTTTCAGTAAAGATCAGGTGAGTTTTTTCCCGAGAATGTTCAGTGAAGACAATTCCGTGATGCAGAATTATATTTCGATGTACGGAGCGCCGGATTTCACATTCAATTACGGAAACGAAGATATTGCCGAAAGTCCCGAAGCCCGAAAACTTTTCGATGAGCTTCGACAGAAATACGAGAATAAAACCATTAAGGCTGAAGATTATCTGCAGGTTCGACCTTATGATCTTATCAATGTGCAAAGACCGTCTTTTGCTCAAAACCTTGATTATTTCATCACATTTCAGAACGGATATTATTTTCTCCGCTATCTGATGTGGAATTTCGCAGGAAAACAGAACGATCTGGAAGGAAATATGGAGATCACGAACGGAAACTGGATCTCCGGAATCTCCTTTATCGATGAAATGAATGTCGGAAGCCAGAAAAATGTGCCTTCAAAATTCTATAATGAAAGTACAGTGAAATTCTTCTTCCTGCCTTTGTTATTAGGACTTATCGGGTTTTTCTTTCAGCTTAACAAAGATTTCGGAAGATTTTATGCGATCCTTTCATTGTTTATCATCACCAGTGTGGGAATTATTTTCTATACCGGAGTGAAACCTTTTGAAGTCCGCGAACGTGATTACGCAATGGTCGGTTCTTTCTATGCTTTTGCCATCTGGATCGGACTTGGTGCAGCTGCAATTTTGTGGTTTTTGCAAAGTAAAGTAAAATCTTCGGGAGCGAATATAGGTTTCGGAGCGATACTTCTGGCAATTCCTTTGATGATGGGATTCCAGAATTACAATTCCCACGACAGAAGCAACCGATACGCTGCTTACGATTATGCCTACTCCACTTTGAAATCTTTACCGAAAGACGGAATTTTATTCGTTTACGGCGATAATGATACGTATCCGGTTTGGGCGATTCAGGAAACGGAAAGATTCCGTGATGATGTAAAAGTGGTGAATTTCACGCTTCTTGCAACGCCTTGGAATATCGATCAGGTAAAACGCAGAACGTATAATGCGATGGGCGTTCCTTCGGAATTGAAGCACGAAGATTACAGGGATGGAACCAACGATCAGATTTTTATGATGGATACGAAAGACTGGCAGAATGTTTTCGCGAATCTGAAAGATCAGGGTGCTCCGGAAGAAGCAATGGCTGAATTTAAAAAATATCTGACTCAGGATTCAATGACTTTGAAAGATGCTATCAAATTCCTGAAAATGAAATCCGACGATAAAGACCAGATCCTGCAAATGCTTTACGGCGAGAAATACGAAAGAATGAACTTCCTTCCTGTTTCCAAATTTATCCTGCCCGTAAACAAACAAAATGCAGTGAAATCCGGAATTATTTCTCAAAAAGACCTTGCTGATGCAGTGGATTATATTCCGATTCAGTATAAAAGAGGAACACTTTTCAAAAACAATCTGATGATGATGGATATCCTCGCGAATTTCGACTGGAAACGTCCGATCAGTTTTTCTTCCGGCGGAATTTATGACAACGAAAATATTTTTTATCTGAAAGATTATCTTCAGTTTGAAGGGTTCAGCTACAGACTTGTTCCTATAAAAACTCCGGAGCGTGAAGACGGCGAACTGGGACGAGTGAATGCGGATATCTTGTATAATGTGGTGAAGAATTTCAAATGGGGAAATTTCAAAGATCTGAAAGTGCATTATGACGAAACTGCACAGCAAAATATCGTGAGTTACAGAAGCGCTGCAAGCCGTGCTGCCGAAGCGTTGGCTCTTTCCGGACAAAAGCAGAAAGCGGCGGAAGTGCTGGATCTCGCTTCAAAGGAAATTCCTGTGGAAAAATATAACGATCCTCGTTCTTTAAGCTCAATGGTTTACGGATATATTGTTGCCGGACAGGAACAAAAAGGATTAAAGCTCGCCGAAGAGCTGAAAAGAGGAATCTTCACGGAATACGATTATTACACGAGTCTTCCGCTTTCAGAGCAGAAATATCTCGGTCGCCAGATGCGTACAAAACCATTGGAATATTCACTTGTAGTTTCGGCGGTTTCTGATGCTTATGATAAAATCGGGCAGAAAGACAAAGCCTACAGTTATCTCGTAAAATCCATAGAACCTGTGGACAAAAGATTCAATGATTTCATTAAAAAGCTTCAGATGATGGGCAAGGAAAAAGCCTTCAACGAATCTGAAAAAGTTCAGAAGATCACACCTTTCTACCAGTATATTTTTGAAGTGATGGATCCTTACGATTCCACCTATTCCAAAGAAAAGGAAAGCGAAATTACGAATGCAATTATTAAGGCGACGCAGTAGTTTTTTTGGTTCAAGGTGCAAGTTGCAGGGTGAAGAGTTGCGAATGGCAAATTGCATAAAACTGTGAAATTAGAATAATAAAGATGGGCGTTCCGTAGGAACGCTATCTTTTTTCGCGATAATTTTTTCCTCAATAAATAAAATAACAAATAATAATTTTTATATTTACCATCATCAAAATTGAATTAATGAATTAAGAAAAATAAAGACATTTAAAATATAGCGTTTCGCTTTAAAATTTCCTGTATCAGAAACCTTGCAAATTTTCTAAACATCACAGGAAAGTAAAAGTGGAAACGTCTGCGGTAAAGCGTGGGCGTTCCTTTTTGCTTTGTGATGTGGGTTTTGCAAGGACCTCTGATACGGCAAAGGGAATTAGCCCACGCTGTTTTATATTAATATAAAATATTACAAACGTAAAAAGAAAATAATTTCCACCTTACGGAAAACCGTAAGGAAGTAAAAAACCTTATATCTAAATTTCACAATAAATTATAGTCTATGGAAAAAAATCAAATAAAGCATCATTTTATCAATCTTTATCTCATTGCTTTGAGTGACGGAAGTTTTGATAAAGAAGAGCTGGATGTTATCCTGAAAATCGCCGAAGAAAAAGGCATCAGCGAAGATGAGTTCAAAGAATTCATAACCGACCCTACCAATGTTACAATGGAAATTCCCGAAGATTTTCTGCCGAAAATCAAACTGCTTTATGATTTTACGAGAGTGATTTTAGCTGACGGAAAAATTGATGATGATGAGAAAAAACTCTTTATGAGATTGTGCAGCAACTACAATTTTGATTCTGAAGAAAGCGAAGAACTTTTTGAATGGCTGATTGATTTGGCTAAAAAAGATTTACCTACGGATAGTATCGATGAAGAATTACAAACTTTAATAAACTAATACTATGGCACTTGCAAAATTAAAAGCCTTGGTAAACAACAACCTGAAACCAAGCAAGGAATCATCTGAAATTCCGCTGAGTGAAGTACAAAATAATTCAGAAAATAGCAATAAAAAAATCACTTATCACAATTGGGGATTTGTTTCGGCGGGACATCATAACGGACGAGAAGGTGCTTTTGGTGTAATGCTAAACAACGTAAAGCAACGTTTTCGAAAAGAAGTATTAGAGGATGAAAATGAAATAAAAAAAATCATCAACGATGCACAGAATGAACTTGACAAAAGAGAACTACAAATTTCATTAAAAGAGAATAATATTTCACAAATTAAAGAGAGTAAAATATCTGTTCTGAAAGAAAAAATTGAAAATCTCAAAAAGGATATTATCCGAATCAGAGAAAACCCAGAAGAATTGTTAAAAGATAAATTAGGAAGAGCAGGATTGATAATCGGATTTTTAATTCTCGCAGCACTTACAGTTTATTTGTTTGTATTTTACAGTTCTGCGAGTTATTCCGCATTTTTTAAACAGTTTACCATTGACAGCAATTTGGGAATGGCAAGCTCTATTTTTGATCCGAAAGCAATAGAAATTGCATATAGAGATGGAATTACAGAATTAATATTGATTCTTACTATTCCTTTCGTATTCCTCGGCTTAGGTTATTTGATACACAAATTTCAGGAAAAGAAAAACCTTAAAAATTATTTTAAAATTTTTGGATTAATCGTCGTAACATTTATTTTCGATTTTATTCTGGCGTATGAGATTACAGAAAAAATTTACAATATTAAAAAAGAAGGCTCTTTTCAAGATATGCCTGATTATTCTGTTTCACTGGCTTTTCAATCGGTTAATTTCTGGCTCATCATATTCGCAGGATTTGTGGTTTATCTGATTTGGGGATTTGTATTTGATTTTGTGATGGAATCTTACGACAAACTGGATATTGTGAAACAAGCCATAAAAGCGAGAGAAACAGAAATAAAACTTTACGAAGATGACATTAACAAACATCAAGATACGATTGACGGACTTAACAAAGAAGTTGATGATTTGAAATTGGAATGTAAGAATTATGAAAAAATCATCAGCGGAAACACCATTATCATCAATTGGGAAGGTTATGAACACAGCGTTTTTGAATTTACTAATGGTTGGACAAAATGGATGTCTGCAAGAGAGCAATGGGAAAGTAAGATAAACCAAATTCACGATTTGGCACAAGAATTTTTAAATAGAGAAAACAGAGAAAAAATAGAAATTACAAAATAATGAAAAAACTTATTACAATTTTAGGAATAACATTTTTAGTATTAACCTTACTGCAATGCAAAAAAGAAGAAAGCACAACTGCAACTCCAAAAGGAAAATCAAAAGTGACTACAAATGAACAGCAACTTAACATTACCATTTTATTAGATTTATCTGACAGAATAGAACCTGCAAAATATCCCGCTTCGCCGGAACATTACCAAAGAGATGAAGAAATTGTAAAAAATTTCGTAGATATTTTCAAAAATGATATGAACAAGAAAGGCGGTTACAAAGCAAAAGGTAAAATGAAAATTATTTTCAGTCCGCAACCGCAAGATGCAGATATTAACAAAATCGCTTCGGAATTGAATATTGATTTATCAGGAATGCAACCTGCGGAAAAGAAACATATTTTTAATGATTTAGATAATAAATTTTCTGGAAATCTTAAAAAAATATATGACTTAACACTTTCTCAAAAAAATTATGTCGGTTCTGATATATGGCGTTTTTTCAAAAATGATGTGAAAGATTATGCTGTTACAGAAGATTCTAATTACAGAAATATATTGGTCATCATTACCGATGGTTACTTGTATCATAAAGATTCAAAAATTCAGGATAAAAACAGAACATCTTACCTTACGCCCGAAAGCATTGCTCAAAATGGGCTTCGTAACAATAATTGGAAACAGAAATTTCAACAAGACGATTATGGTTTTATCACAACGATAAAAGATTTGCAGAATCTGGAAGTTTTGGTATTGGAAGTGAATCCTGAAAAAAATTATCTAAATGATGAAGATGTTATCAAAGCCTATCTTTCAAAATGGTTTGAAGAAATGGGAATTAAAAAATACGAAATCTATAATTCGGATTTGCCTGTGAATACGAAAACGAGGATAGAAAAGTTTCTAAAATAGATAATGGATAAATTTATTAAAATAGTTTTAGCAATTCTCTTTCTCCTCTGTCTTTCCAAAATGTCTTACGGATATTATCAGTTCGTAAGATTTTCGGCGTTGGTAGGTTTTAGTATTTTAGCATTTCAATCGTACCAAGAGAAGAAGCAAATAGATGTAGAAATTATCCTTTATATTTCATTGGGTTTGCTGTTCCAGCCGTTTTTCAAAATCGCTTTGGGCAGAACAATTTGGAATATCGTAGATATAATTGTAGCTTTTTGGCTTATAATAGATGTTTATAAATCAAAAAAAATATGAAATGTAAAGCTCTTTTCCTGCTCATCGGAATTCCTTTTTTGTCGTTTACAGAAAATGTGAAATCCTATCAGCAAACCTCGGCTTATCTTTGCGACAGTCCGGGAGGAGCCAAATACCACTATACTAAAAATTGCAGAGGACTCTCCAACTGTAAACACAAAATCATCAAAGTAAGTGTTTCCGAAGCCAAAAAAAGAGGGAAAACACTATGCGGATGGGAATAAAATAAGATAAATGCCAAAATTATATACACTTCTCTGTCTTTTCTGCTTAATAAGCTTCACAAAACCAGAAGCAGTAACGAAGCAAATCACTCCGAAAACCCAAACCGCTTACAAAGTCATCGGCGTAAAAGACGGTGATACGATTTCTTTGTTAATGGACGGAAAAGAACAAGCCGTAAGATTTGCCCACATCGACTGTCCGGAAAAGAAGCAGCCTTTCGGAACCAAAGCAAAACAATTCGTTTCCGATGCGTGTTTCGGGAAATATGTGACACTTGTCATCAACGAAAAAAACAAATACGACCGTAACAAGCGCCTGATTGCAGAAGTGATTTTGGAAAATGGCAGAAATCTGAACAAAGAGCTTGTAAAAAACGGATTAGCGTGGCATTTCAAAAAATATTCCGACAGTAAAGAATACGACCAATTAGAAAAAGCCGCCCGAAAGAAAAAAATCGGACTATGGAACGAACCCGATCCGATTGCTCCCTGGGATTGGAGAAAACCGAAAAAGAGAATCGGGTTTTAGGTTTTGCTGGATGTTAGATGATGGATGCTTTTAACACGAATTTATATTCCAAATTTCAAACTATTCAAACTGTTTCAAACTATTTCAAACAAAATCAAACTCTCAAAGTCTCCCAATCATCTTCCATCTTCTGTCTTCCATCTTCCAGCACCCATCATCCAACATTTTCCCTATCTTTGCGGAAATTTCAAAAACATAACTCTTGGAACAAAACAACCGATTCAGGAATCTGCCGCTGTTTGCTTTGATTTTTACCGTCTTGGCAAAGCTTCCGTTTCTGCTCACGCATCACATTCAGGAAGATGCGTTTATTACCTGGAGAGTAGCGCAGAATCTTCTGGATTACGGCGTGATCGGCTTCAACGGAGCAACGAAAATTTCCGCTTCCACCACGCATCTGTATGTTTTTGTTTCGTGGTTTTTTAATCTTGTTTTCGGGAAAGAAAATTTCATTATTCCGATTCTGGTTTTCAATTCCGTTTTGTTTACGATTGGTAGTTATTTCCTTTCCAAAATGGTTCTGAAAAATCCTCTTTTGCAGGCTCTTTTCATTTTTCTTTTCGGGATTTTACCGCCGTCCATTAAAATTTCGATTCTCGGAATGGAATACGGGATTCTCTTCTTTCTTGAAATGGCATTACTCTATTTCGGATTTTTTAAAGGTAAAAAATGGGCGCAGATCGTATTTCCGATCCTGATTTTATTTACCAGAATTGATACCGTGATTTTCCTTGGAATTGTTTTTCTGGTTGATATTTTTTGGACGAAAAAAATAAAATGGTTTTATATTCTGGGCGGAATTTTGGGTATTTCGGTTGTTCTCAGCTTCAACTGGTTTTATTTTCACGAAATCGTAAACAATACGATCGAAGCCAAAAAACTCACTTATGATCAGGAATTCACGCCACGGATCAGCTGGATTTATTTCCTGAAAAACTATGGAAATTATTGGGGAATGCTGAAAATTCCGGGAGATTTCAATCCTTTTACCATTCTGATTTTGATTTTTGAACTGCTCACTTTCATTTACCTTGTCAGAATTAAAAATTCCAGAAATTATTTTCTCTGGATTGTTTTCCTTTTCGGCTGGGCAAAACAAGCGGTTTTCATTTCACAAAAAAGCTATTTCGACTGGTATTACTGGGTTCCGCAGATTTTGCTTTTTGTTCCTGTTTTGATTTTCATTCTGGAACAGAGCAAGAAAAAATATCTTTGGTTATCGCTGTTTTTATTATTTTATATTTTTCCGATGCTGGCATTTCAGACTATTCATTCGATTGCGACCGGAAACGGAGAATGGAATTACAGGCGGAATATCGGCTTGTTTTTGAACCAATATGAAAAAGATAAAAACCAATGGATTTTCCTTGAACCTGCCGGTTTCATTCCGTATTATTCGCATCTGAAAACCATTGATGAAGTCGGCTTGGTAGATAAGGAAGTTCAGCAGGAAATTAAAAAAGACAAGCCGAATTACTGGCTGAATACCATAAAAAACCGTAAACCGAAATACCTGCTTTCCTACAAAGATTTGTTTACAGGAAAAGATTCGGAATATTATCAAGCTCATTATCAATTAATTAAAGAATTCAGGATTAAAGATCATCTGAAAAGCGACAATAAAATCCTCGAAAAAATTTATAAAATGAAACCTTCGGGAACGGATTATAATTTGTATGAGGAAATACGAAGTACGAAATGAAAAATACGAAGATGACCGAAAGAAAATGAGATTTGGAGACTTGGAGAATTCCCCGTCATTGCGAATGTAGCGAAGTGGAATGAAGCAATCCCTAACTAAATAAGAACTACTTTCAACAGATTGCTTCGTCGTTCCTCCTCGCAATGGCAAACCTAAAACTTTAAACTTTAAACTAATGAAATACTGTGCTTTTCTCCGCGGCGTAAATGTAAAAGGAACCAATATGAAAATGGCAGATGTATGCACTGTTTTCAAAAACGCGGGAATGCAGAATGTGAGTTCTGTTCTGGCTTCAGGAAATATCCTTTTTGAATCGGGAAAAAATACCGGTGAATTAAAGAAAATACTGGAAGAAGAAATGTCGGAAGCATTCGGTTACGAAGCATTTCTGTTTATTAAAAACGATTCCGAGATTGCCACAATTCTGGAAAATTCACCTTTTGAGAAAGAAGAAAATTTTCACAACTACGTTTTTGTTTCATCGCCCGAAACCGAAAAAGTACTGATGGAAGAATTTGAAAAATCGGAAAAAACGGAGGACGAAAAAGCCGCGGTTATTCAGGATATTTTTTACTGGAAAGTTCCGAAAGGAAACACTTTGGATTCCTCATTCGGAAAAATTTTGGGAAGAAAAACCCTGAAAGACAAATTCACTTCCCGAAATATCAATACCTTTGAGAAAATCGTTAATAAATTAATAAATGTCCGTTTTCAATCATAATGTTGAATTTAAATAATTTTTTTGTCATTCCGACGAAGGAGGAATCTCTAAGATTCTTCACTATACTTCGTTCCGTTCAGAATGACAAAACGCAAATTATTACTGAAAACAAGTAATCAAAAATAAACTAAAATAATTTCAAAAATGATACAGCATTTAGACAAGGTCCACTATAAAGATTCCAGAAATTTCTTCCTGATTGCAGGACCTTGCGCTATCGAAAGCGAAGAAATGGCAATGGAAATCGCAGAAAAAATCGTTCAGCTTTCGGATAAGTATAAAATTCCTTACATCTTTAAAGGAAGTTTTAAAAAAGCCAACCGTTCCAGAGTGGATTCTTTCACCGGAATCGGCAATGTGAAAGCGTTGGAAATCCTGAAAAAAGTAGGAGAAAAATTCAACATTCCGACGACTACCGATATTCACGAAATTGAACACGCTGCTTTAGCTGCGCAATATGTGGATGTTCTGCAGATTCCCGCATTTCTGGTTCGGCAAACAGATTTGCTGATTGCCGCCGCAAAAACCGGAAAAGCGGTTACGCTGAAAAAAGGACAATTTCTTTCTCCCGAATCAATGAAGTTTGCAGTGCAGAAAGTGTTGGATTCCGGAAATGATAAAACAGCGATTATCGAAAGAGGCAATTCTTTCGGATATACCGATCTGGTGGTAGATTTCCGGGGAATTCCGACAATGCGGAATTACGCACCTGTAATTCTGGATGTTACACATTCTTTACAGCAGCCCAACCAAAATTCGGGCGTAACAGGCGGAAGACCGGAACTGATTGAAACCATCGCGAAAGCAGGAATCGCAGTCGGTGCAGACGGAATTTTCATCGAAACACATCCCGATCCTTCCTGCGCAAAATCTGACGGCGCAAATATGCTGAAACTGGATCTGCTGGATGATCTGCTCGGAAAATTAACAAAAGTTCGGGAAGCGATATTGTAAAATACGTATAAAATATTTATATTTGTCCGTACAAATTTATAAAATGGATTCCAAACTGACTTTAAAATTAAACGCAAGCGTAATTGACCGTGCCAAAAAATACGCTTCAAATAAAAAGTTGAGCTTATCGAGATTAATTGAAAATTATCTGGATTCATTAACCCGTGAACAAAAAGATGATCTGGAAATTTCACCTTTTGTAAAAAGCATTGCGAGCGGGAAAAGTATTCACGCCGATATCGAATACAAAAAACTGAAAGAAGAGTATATCGACTTTTTGGAGAAAAAACATCAGTAAAATGCAGAAGATATTTTTGGACACCAATATTGTCGTGGATTTTCTCGGAGAAAGGGGACAATTTTATGAACCTTCTGCGAAAATACTGACTTTAGCGGATCAAAAGAAAATTGAAATTTACACTTCTCCTGTTTCGATTTCAACAACCTTTTATCTGCTTGCCAAATTTGAAAGTACAAAAGCTGCACTCGAAAAAATCAGGAAATTCAAAGTGTTATGCTCTGTTTCCATAATGAATGATGAAGTTGTTGAAAAAGCAATTGCTTCCGATTTTAAAGATTTTGAGGATGCGATGCAGTATTTCAGCGCAATTGCCACGAACTGCGATACCATTATCACCCGAAATGAAAAAGACTTTAAAAACGCATTAATTCCGGTGATGAATGCCGAAAGTTATTTACAGGCATTTAAAAAGTAAATTGCAAAACTGACAAAAATTTTATTTATAATTTTTAATATCTTTAAAGCCTAAAATTATCTGATTTGAAAAAGATTATTCTACTGTTGCTGCTGATGCCGTTTTTTGCTTATTCGCAGATCAGCCTCAAAGTTCTCGATGAAAACGGGAAACCTGTTGCCAATGCCGATGTTTCCTATAACAATCAAATTTTTTCTACCGATGAAAACGGTGCCGTAAAAATTCCAATCGCCGATTCGGAACAGACTATTTCCGTAGAAAAGGAAAACTTCAAAGGTTTCTCCAAAACCATTAAAACCACTCCGAAAGTTCAGAATGTTTACGTTCAGATGATTCAGAAAGAAAGAGAAACGGAAATTCAGGAAGTAGTATTTCAGGGAAAACCGAAGAAAAAAACAACGGATCTCACTTCCGTAGAACTTTCACCAAAAGAAGCACAGCTCGTGATTTCCCTTGGAGGCGGAATTGAAACTTTAATAAAATCCTTACCATCCGTAAACTCCAATTCCGAACTTTCCTCACAATATATGGTTCGCGGCGGAAATTATGATGAAAACCTTATCTACATTAACGATATTGAAATTTACCGTCCGTTTATGGTAAGAAATTCAATGCAGGAAGGAATGAGCATCATCAATCCCGATATGGTGGGAATGGTGAATTTTTCTGCCGGCGGTTTCGAGCCGAGATACGGCGATAAAATGTCTTCTGCGCTGAATGTATATTACAGACAGCCAACAAAATTTGAGCTTTCCGGAGAAGCGAGCTTGATCGGAGGGAGACTTTCGACAGGTTTTGCATCCAAAGACAAAAAGCTTTCGGTATTGCTTTCCGGACGTTACCGGAATACCAATCTGGTTCTGAATACTTTGAATGAGGATACCGATTTCAATCCGCAGTATATGGATTTCCAGTCGTACATCAATTACAACATCAATCCGAAATGGAATATTTCCTTTATCGGATTCTGGAGCAAAAACGATTACGAAATGCTTCCGAAGCAGAAAGATGTGGAATTCGGAAGTCTGCTGCAACCGATCAAACTTACGGTTTTCTACGACGGAAAAGAGGACGACCAGTATAAAAATATGATGGGAACTGCTTCCGTAAATTTCAAACCGAACAAAAACTGGACTTTCACACTCGATAATTTTGCCTATCAAAACCGTGAACAGGAATATTACACCATTGCTTCCGCCTATCTGCTTCAGACTTTTGATCCGGTTACGGGCGAACCTGTAACTTCCTACGATGTGGGCGGACAAATCGATCACGCGAGAAATGATCTTCTGGTAAAAACTTTCGGATCGCAGTTCAGAACAAAGTTTTCGCCTGATGCAAATACAGATTATGAAATCGGGGTAAAATTTGAAAAAGAAAACCTGAAAGACCTTACCAATGAATGGCAGTTTGTGGATTATTCCGGTTACAGCACTCCGCAGAATGTGACAACTCCGGGAAATATGGATATTTCCGATCTTACGATGAAATATTCGATTTCAGGAAATAATCATATTCAACCGACAAGAATTTCGGGATACGCGCAGTATTCCAAAAAATTCTACTGGGGAACGAACAGAATGTTTCTGAATGCCGGAGTTCGTGCTTCTCACTGGGATTTCAATGATGAAACTATTATTTCACCAAGAGCTCAGATTGCGATAAAACCGGATTGGGATATGGATATGCTTTTCAAACTTTCGGGCGGTGTTTATTATCAGGCTCCTTTTTATAAAGAGATCAAAGATCTGGACGGAAGCTTTAATTCCGATATCAAATCCCAGCGTTCCATTCAGTTTATTCTGGCAAATGATTATGAATTTCAATGGAATGATCGTCCGTTTAAGCTGACCACAGAAGCATATTATAAAAAAATGGATAATCTGATTCCGTATTATCTGGATAATGTAAGAATCCGCTATACAGGAAAAAACAATGCGGAAGGTTATGCATACGGAATTGATACCCGACTTTTCGGGGAATTTGTTCCCGGAGTGGATTCCTGGATTTCTGCGAGCTATGCCCGTGTTTATGAAAATATTGACGGAAAAGGCTATATTCCGAGACCAACCGATCAGAGATTCCATTTCTCATTATTTTATCAGGATTATATGCCGAAATTTCCGAGTATGAGGGTAAATCTCACTTTGACGTATGCAAACGGACTTCCCAACGGAGCACCACTGTTTTCCGATCCGTATCAGTTCCAGAAAACGTTACCATCGTATAAACGTGTAGATATCGGTTTGTCCAAAGTGTTCATTGATCAGAAAGACAATAAAGTGAACGGCGGATTCTGGGGCAATTTCAAAGAGCTGACTTTGGGAGTTCAGATTTTCAACGCGTTCAATATCAACAATACGATTGCAAACCAATGGATAACGGATGTTTCTTCCAGCTCAGGCTATATGTATCCGGTTCCGGTACGATTGACAGGAAGATTCTTCAATGTGAAACTGGATTTTAAATTATAATGAAAATCCCGGAAATTATTTCCGGGATTTTATGTTCAAACGATTAAAAGCCTCACCATAAATTGATTATCTGTACTTTTGTCTTAAAACAAAAGTACCAAAAATTCAAGACTGGATTTTTTTGCTAAAAAATTAAAATTTCTTTCAAGAAAATTTCCAAAACTCGGGCGGAAATGAAATTTACTTTTCTAATTAAAATTTTCGCCGCCACTCAAACAATGGAAATTTTTAAGTAATAATAATCAAGAAGATTGGGATGGAAGAAATTTTAATTTTTCTTAACGCAAAAAACTCCTAAGTCAAAATTTCATTGAAATCAGCAAATTATTCCCTCAAAACCTTAATCCTGTTGTCACTCCATATTTTAATCACGGAAGAGCCGGAATATTTTGAAACCACATCACGGTTTTCTTCCACTGCATGATCTACCGCATTCAGAATTTCAGGAGAAATATCGGAGAATTTCATCGGGGATTTTTGTCCGCTCAGATTGGCAGAAGTGGAAACCAAAGGCTTGTTTAGTTTTGAAATCAGTTTTTTGCAGAACTCATTTTTCACAAGTCGAATTCCGATGCTTCCGTCTTCGGCAAGAAGTTCTTTCGGGAGGTTTCGCGGATTTTCGTAAACGATCGTAACCGGTTTTTCGGAAAGGTCGATGATTTCCCAAGCCATTTCCGGAACATCCACCAAATCCTGCAAACGCTTTTCGCTTTCCACAAGAATAATCACGGATTTTGACGGTTCGCGTTTTTTGATTTCAAATATTTTCTGAATGGCTTCTACATTGGTCGCATCACAGCCGATTCCCCAAATTGTATCGGTCGGGTAAAGGATCGTTCCGCCGTTTTTAAGTATTTCTATTGTTTTTTCCATTGAAAATTCAAAGATTAAAAAATTTAGAGATTCAGAGATTGTTTCTTTTTACTTTTCATTTGGTTCTCATACTTGACAAATATCTTTCCTCAATAATATTCAAATGATGAATATTGTGTCCTACAATCAGTTTTCCAATGGTTTCCACTGAAATTTCATTTCCGTTCGCCATTCCGGTTTGCAAAAGCTTTTCCTGCGGAAGTTTTGAGAAAAATAGTATTGAAGCCAAACGATTGATCTGAAATTCTTCCATCATTTCTTCTAATGTAAGCAGATTTGCGATGCCGTTATTGGCAAATATTTCCTCATCAAATCCGGCAAGAGCAGTTTTATCATTCCGTGCAAAACGCAAAGCTCTGTAGCTGAATATTTTTTCGGTATCGGTCAAATGTTCCAGAAGAATTTTCAGGCTCCATTTTCCTTCCGCATAAGCAAAATTTCCTTGTTCTTCGGAAAGTGAGCTGTAAACTTCCAATGTTTTATTGGCGGTATTTTTCATTTCCTGAATCCAGTTTTCTGTCGGAATCAGTCCGGTGTAGGTTTGGATGTATTTTTCAAAATCGGTCATATTCACTGATATTCAATAGGAACGGGCTTTAGCTCGTTTAGTTAGTTGTAATGATGGTCGGCTTTAGCCAAAACTTATCATCGGTGTAAATTTACTCTATTCTTAATTTATATTGAGTTTTTAAAATTATATTTTTCAATAAAAGCTTTGACAAAGTAAAACTTTACTCTAACAAAAACCCTTTCAGAGTTTGAAACTCTGAAAGGGTTTTTGCTTATAATTAATAATATTAATTATCCTTGTTTTCTGTGTGTGCTTTTCGGAGCGGACTTCGCTGCGGAAGTAGCTTTCACTTTCGGAGCTGCCGGTTTTTCAGCTTTCGGAGCAGATTTTTTTGCCGACTTTTTCTCCGTTTTTTCTTCTGCGGTGTTATTTTCCGGTTCAGGCATTTCCGGCTCGGCTTTTACAAAACTTTCAGGAGTAGTGTACCCTGCTTTGTTCAGGATATTGTACCATTGCGCCAGTTTTTTGATATCTGAAATGTATACTCTTTCCGTGTCGTAGTTCGGTAAAGCGGTTTCCATAAAGCTTCTCAGTTCCTTTTCTTCGGATTTATGGGAAATGGTTTCTTTGTAATCGCTGTTTTTCGCGACGTTTTCGAAAACTTCAAACAAAGGAACTTCTTTCTCGAAAGTGTATATGGAAATATTATCCAGCAAGCTTACCTGCGAAGAATTTCCAATACTCATTTTCTTTTTCGTAGTTACATCTTCAATAATAAACCCGTTTCTGAGCTGGGAAACCAGCTTGTAAAGTCCCGGCTTTCCGGAAATGGAAATGATTTTTTCTAACTGCATATTCTTTTTTGTTTAAAGTTTAAAGTTCAATGTTTAGGGTAATGAACATTATTTGTATTTTTTTTATTTTAATTTAATTTTAAAAACTTTGTCAAATTACCATCATTGCGTTGAAAACTTTGACAAAGTATAAGAAAGTTCCACTATTTCGGGAAGCGCATCTTATAATTAATGCTTACTTCGCCGTGAGATATTTTGTTGAGCTTTCCTTTCACCAGCTTCTTTTTCAGCGAGCTGAGATGATCGGTAAAAAGGATTCCTTCAATATGATCATATTCGTGCTGAATAACGCGTGCACGAATATCGGAAAAAGTTTCCGTATGCTGAACGAAATTTTCGTCAAAATATTCTATCAGAATGGTTTCTTTTCTTTTTACATCTTCACGAACATCGGGAATGGAAAGGCAGCCTTCGTTGAATTTCCACTCTTCACCGCTTTCTTCAAGGATTTTTGCATTGATGAATACTTTTCTGAATTTTTTCAGCTCATCCGCAATATCTTCATAATCTTCATCTTCTGCCAAAGGAGAAACATCAATTACAAAAAGCCGGATATCCAACCCGACCTGCGGGGCAGCCAGACCGATTCCGTTCGCATTGTTCATTGTTTCAAACATATTGGCGATCAGTTCCTGAAGATCAGGATAATCTTTGCTGATTTCGTGGCATTTTTTGCGGAGAACCGAGTCTCCGAAAGCGCGTATTGGTAAAATCATCTTTGTTTCTGTTCTAAAAAATTTTGTAAAATAATAGTGGCGCTCACCTTGTCTATCAGTCCTTTTTCCTGTCGCTGCTTTTTATTTTTTCCGCTTTGGCTGATAAAAAACGAAGCCATTCTGGAAGTGAATCTTTCATCAAATCTTTCCACCGCTATATCCGGAAATTCATTTTTAAAATGTTCTATAAATTTCAGAATCTCCTGCTCTACTTCGGACAGGTTTCCTTTAAGATCGGTCGGAAGTCCTACTACAACGGTTTCCACTGAATTTCCGGAAAAATATTTTTTCAGAAAATTCATCAGTCCGGAAGCCGGGACGGTTTCCAGAGCGCTTGCGATAATCTGCAGATCGTCTGTCGCAGCAATTCCGCAACGTGCTTTCCCATAATCAATTGCAAGGATCTGTGCCATAGGCTGCAAATTTAGTAAATTTAAAATGATAATGCCAAATTGAGGTAAAGGTTGAGATGGAGTAATAATTTTAAACTGAATTCAATTTTTTTATAATTAAGCTTTTTTATGCTTCGCAGAAGCATTCTGTTCATAGAAATTTTATGTATTCATCAAACATCAGCTCCCTGAGAAATTAACAAACCGCTCTCCTAACGGAGCTTTTTTGCAAACAATGTATATTTTCTATGAGCAGCTTGTTCCTACGGAGCATTTTAAGGTTATATAAACAGACGTTTAAATACCTTATTTTTAAATTGTATATTACAAAAAACTACCCCTTTCCTGCATTTTCTGGAGGAAAAATAAAACCGGAATTTAATTTTAAATTAACACACCTTGCTTTTAAGGGTTGTATATTTGCAGCGTGAAAATTCACAAAACGGGATGCACAAAAGGATAAGGACTATTGTGGATAAATTATTGAGGATTAGGAATGTTAAAATCCAATAATTATTTTGTACTGCATATAATTTTTGTAATTTAGTGCCCCCTTAAAAAAGACAAAATTTTATTTATTTTAATATTATGAGAAAAATCTATTCTTTATTCGCAGCTGTTGTGTTAGCTGCTACTGTAAATGCACAGACAACTACTGTAACATTTGACTTCACAGCTCAAGGCTACGCAAATGAAACAGCAATTACAGGAGGTGTAATTGACTCTAATCTATCTTTTACTACTGATAAAGGTGAAAGCAATCAGTCTCCTACATATTATACTGCCAATCCTGCAAGTGCCAGAATTTATTCCGTAAGAGGCACGGGTAACGGAAACTCTTTTACCATTACTCCTGCAACAGGTTATGTAATTACCGGATTAACATTCACTGCAACAGCAGCTGCCTATACTCCTGTCGTTAAATATTCAGTAGACGGAGGTACAGCACAAACAGCTTCTCTTAGCGGGACAGTATATACAATTGAAGGAATTGAAGCCGAATCATCTTTAACATTTGTGAATGCACATTATACAGGTGGTACTAGCGGTAGTAATACCCAACTTCGTATTCCATCTTTTACTGTTACCTATAAAGCAACAACAGCCACTCCTGTTCTCAACGCAGATGTAGCCTCCTTAGACTTTTCTCAGGTAGAAATTTCCTCAACTTCCGACAAAACAGTAGAAGTTACCGGAGAAAATCTGGCAGAAGCTCCTACTTATGCTATTTCAGGTGCTGATGCAGATCAGTTTTCCGCAGCAGGAACACTTACAACAGCTGGTGGTACCATTACCGTTACCTTTGCACCAACGTCTACCGGCGTAAAAAATGCGGTATTAACCATTACAAGCGGAACACTTACAAAAACAGTAGATCTTACAGGTGAAGGAATGCCTACATTATCTGTAGTAGATGTAAATACAAAAGTATCTTTGGTGAAAAATACTTCTGTAGAAAACGAAATTATCTTTGCACAAGACGCAAAAGTATCTTTGGTAAATATGAACGGGCAGGTAGTAAAAACCGCGCAGGTTTCTGCAAACAGCGCACTAAACGTTGCCGGACTTCCTAAAGGAATGTATGTAGTAACTGCCGTAGTAAACGGAAAAGCTGTTTCACAGAAAATCATTAAAAAATAACAAAACAATAAATGCTTCTCTTTATATAGAGAAGAGAAGCATTTTTAAGCTAAATTAAATTAATTATTAAAATTTTTAAACAATGAAAAAAATCTTTACAATTTTAGGTGTTTCCGCTGCAATGATTGTATCTGCACAGAACTTAGTACTAAATCCCGGATTTGAAAACTGGACTGATGGAAAACCTGATGCTTGGTTAACACTTCCTTCAGCTTATGCGCAAGTTTCAACACCTCTTCATAGTGGTGCATCTGCAATAAGTGTTACATCAGCAAATGGTACTCAAACATTAGGAGCGACAGATATCGATGTAACAGCAGGAACTACATACGTTTATAGCGGTTGGTATTTAGATAATGATAATAAAGCCAGAATGAGATATTGGGGTCAATGGAGAGATTCTGCTGGTGCAATGACTTCAGAAATAAGTATGCAACAAGATAGCTATTCTACTGATTCTCCTCAATGGAAGCAATTTTATGTAGAAGCTCCAGCTCCTGCAGGTGCTATAAAAATGCGTGCTTCTGTTAGAACTTATAAAGATGAAAGTGGAGATTTTGGCGGTAAAGTATATTTTGATGATATCGCTTTTTATGTAAAAGGAACAATGGCAGTAACGGATATCAAAGATTTTGATAAGCAAGTAGTAATGAACACTTTGGTTAAAGATCAGCTTACTTTGAAACTTCCTATGAGATCTACCGTTAATATCTATTCGGCAGACGGAAAATTGATTTCTTCTAACAGAGTAGATAATGGTGGAAGCATCAATACTCAATCTTTAGTTAAAGGAACTTATATCGTAACTGTTGATAACGGTTCTGCAAAAGTTAGCCGTAAAGTAATTAAACAATAATAAATTGTTGTTTTAATATTATAAAGCCGCCTAAAAAGCGGCTTTTTTGTTTTCCACATTTTCTAAAGAATTATTCATAAGATTCGTATTTTTACAGGAAATAAACAAACAATGAAAGCAGCAACAAAAATTTTAGTTTCAGGAGTTTCGGCAATTTTATTTTCCTGCAGCTCTGTAGCTCACGACAAGCTGAATACCGGTTCCGTGGTTCGGGATTGTACGGGAACTTACGTAAGGTTCGGGGAAAATGAAGATTATCTGGTTTGTAATTCCGATATTCTTAAAGAAAAAACCGAAGGCGAAACAGTAACCGTTATGTACGACTACACCAAAACCTGCCCGGAAAACGAGGGGAAAATCGCCTGTATGATGTATCACGAAAACAAAGGAATGATCAGGATAAAATCTGTTAAGTAGAAATCCGTTATCTTTAATCAAAATATTTATCAATGAAAAAACTCTTATTCACCGCATTTTTATCACTGTCGGTTTTCGCTTACTCACAGTTCTCGCTTCCTGCCGCAAGTCCGCGCCAGAAAATCGAACAGCAGTTTTCAATGTCCAAAATCACCATTGATTACGGAAGACCCGGCGTAAAAGGAAGAAAAATCTTCGGCGAACTCGTTCCTTACGGAAAAGTATGGAGAGCAGGAGCCAATTCTTCCACAAAAATCACCTTTGAACAATCTGTAAACTTCGGAGGGAAAACAGTTCCGGCAGGAACTTACGGGCTTTTCGTCATTCCCACGGAAAAAGAATGGAAAATCATTCTCAACAAAGATTCCCAGCAATGGGGCGCTTATGAGTTCAATGAAAAGCTGAATGTTCTGGAAGTTTCCGTTCCTGTTCAGAAATCCGCCGAAAAGCAGGAATGGTTCGAGATTTCCCTGAATCCTAAAGATGAACATTCTGCCAGCCTGATTTTCAAATGGGATGATGTAAAAGCGGAAGTTGTCCTTTCCGAAGGAAAACCGGAAACCGTAACCAAAATTATCGGTAAGCTGAAAGAAATAAAAGATATCGAAAGAGAAGCGGCAAAATAAAACTCGAATTACGTCATTGCGAGAGAAGCGAAGCAATCCATTGATAAGGAATTTTTATTTAAGGATTGCTTCGTCGTTGTTTCTCCTCGCAATGACACTGCTTAACTCATTTTTAAGAATTAAATAATCACTTTGAAAAAATTATTATTCTTCTTACTTACAATAGTATATACTACTTCCTGTATTTCCGTAAAGAAATACAATGAACGTCTGGAAAAACCAGTAGAAGCCGAAAAGCTGAAATCCGATGTGGATTTCGCCTACCGGAAACTACAGCAGCTTCATCCGAATCTGTATTGGTACATCAGCAAAAAAGATCTGGATTATAAATTCGACAGCCTGAAAACCACCATCACTACTCCGCTGAAACCTGCAGAATTCTACCGGAAGCTCGCTCCCGTAATTGCGGATATCAAAGAAGGACATTTAAGATTAGTTCCGCCCGAAAAACGGATGACCAGAAAAGAACTGAAAAAGCTAGAAAACCAGAAAGGACTTTTGGGAAGAATGAACTACGTGATTGATAACGACAGGATCTTTGTAAAAGACAATGCCGATAAGTTTGAAAACATTAAAGTAGGAACAGAGATCCTAAAGATCAAAGATATTCCGGTAAAAAATTATATTGACGATTACAAAAAATTCGTCAACAGCGATGGTGAAAACACGACTTTCCAAAAGTATTCGATGGCGAGAAGATGGCCGGTATTTTTCACCATCGAAAACGGAATTCTGGACAGTGTGAAAATAGAAACCCGCTTTAATAATGAAATAAAGGAATTTTATATCCACCGCGAAACCATCAGCAAAGAAGAAAAAAAGGAAGAAAAGAAGAAGATAGCTGTCATTAAAAAAGATAATACACAAAAAAACCGTGATTATAATCCTGTAATCCGTGCCTACAACCGCGATCTCCAGTTTCTGGCAGAAGACAGCAGCATCGCGTATATGAAGATTAAAACTTTTTCGGGCACGAAATCGGCGAAATTTTATAAAGAAAGCTTTAGGAAAATCAAAAATAATAAAAGTCAATACCTGATTCTGGATGTTCGCGATAATCTGGGAGGATCTCTTTCGGAAATCAACAATCTGTATTCTTATCTCGCTTTTGAGAATTTTAAATTTATTAATGATATTGAGGTTACAGGCAGAAGCTCGATGTTCCACGCCAATTATTTCAATGAGTTTTCCGATGTGATGAAACCTGTTGCCGCGATCGGATATCCTGTATATGCGATCGGAACTTATTTTTCTTCCAAAAAAAACGGTGACAAAATTTATCTGAGAAATAACAATATATTTTCTATCCGAAAGCCGAATAAAACAGCGTTTCAGGGGAAAATATATGTACTGATGAATGGCAGCAGCTTTTCGGCTTCTTCTATTATTTCCTCTAAATTAAAAGGCGACCGGCGCGCAGTTCTGGTAGGCGAAGAAACCGGAGGTGCTAATGACGGAACAGTTGCCGGAAGATATTCCACGGAAAAGCTCCCGAATTCCGGAATATATCTTCCGATCGGATTAATGCTGATTCAGCCCGACATCGAATTCACCCATACCCAAAAAGGGGTAGTTCCCGATATGGAAATCATTCCAACCGTTTCTGAAATCCTTTCAAAAAAAGATGTTCAGCTGGATTATGTAATGAAGCGGATTAAAGATCATCAGCCTTAATCCGGGAAAAAAGTTACAATACCTCATAATGATTAAGAGTTAGCAGAAAATAGTGAATGGTAAAATCACCCAGGAAGTAACGGTATTCTGGTATTTTTAAAAATTCATAATTATTGGTGATTTTTCGTTACGCCGATAATAATACATTTGTATCACTAACCATTAAAACTTTTTTAATCATGAAAAGATTATTTGCAAGTGCAATCGCACTTATGACTTTCGGATTTGCTTATTCACAGGCAAACATTGATGTATCTACACAGTTAGGTAATCTGAACGAAGCTTATGTAAACCAAACCGGTTTATTGAATGTTAATGTTCTTACACAGGACGGTAACCGCAACTATGCTACTATCGATCAGGTAGGTGCAGGGAATATTAATTTCGCATTAAGCGATGGAAACAGAAACAACATTGATGTTGATCAATTAGGGGTTCTGAATCTTAATACTGTTGAGCAGCACGGAAACAGAAACTCCGCTTCTACTTTGCAGGTTGGCTTAATGAACAGCACAGATCAAATGCAGATCGGAAACAGAAATACTGCTTCTTCCATTCAGCTGGGTGATCTTAATAATGCCAGCCAATATCAGCAAGGAAACAGAAATGACGCAAGCACTTTACAAATTGGTATAGGAAACGTTTCTGATCAGGAACAAATCGGAAACAGAAACGATGCTACTTCTGTTCAATTGGGAATTACCAATACTGTTTGGCAGGAACAATGGGGCAACAGAAATGAAGCTACCGCACTACAGGTTGGAGCAGACAACTTCATCTGGCAGACTCAGGACGGAAACAGAAATGATGCACTTCACGTTCAGCTTGGTGCTTCAAACACAGCAGATTCTTGGCAAGTGGGTAACGACAATACTACTTTAGGTTTGCAAGTGGGTAACGGTAATGAATTGCACCAATGGCAATTTGGAACTGATAATATGGCTATTGATTTACAGCTTGGTAATGACAACTACACATTTGTGGGACAAGCAGGAAACAATCACTTCCATTTAGGAACTCAGGTTGGAAACTCCAATATTATGGTTGTGAACCAAAGTAACTAAAAAAGACTCAAATTAAAAATGGTAGGAGAAGCGTAAAGTTTCTCCTATTTTTTTTAAGATATTCCGCAACGTGATTTTACATTCTGGTTACAGTTGTTTCCCTTAACAAAATAACCGTAAACAGTGATTTTTAAAAGTAACAATAAATGGTGATATACGAATCACCAATAATAAGTAATTTTATCACAACTAACCATGAATACTTTAACCAGAATATCAGCTTTACTATTATCGGTGTGCGCTGTCCTTATCTCCGCACAGCAGATTTCTTTTGAAAACATTAACAGCAGTAATATTCTGGGGATTATTTCTCAAATACAAAACGCTCCCGATCCACAAAAAAATACGGAAATCAAAACCCTGCAATACGGAAATCAGAATTTTGCAGAAATCAACGCCAACAGCCAAACCGATCTCTCCACTATGCAAATCGGGAATTACAATTATCTGAATTTTGATAATTCCTTTGAAAAAAACAGTGTACAATCCGCCATTACCACACAAGGAAACAACAATATTATAGATATTACGGGAAGCAACAGTATTTCGGAAAAAATCCGGATTTATGTAAAAGGTGATAATATGACCATATTTATGAGAAACTATTAATACCATAAAAAATGAAAACACTGCACCACATAATACTTTTAATATTAATTTTCACAATCCAGAACATTAATGCGCAGGAAGACACTTCAAATATTACTTCAAAAATTGAAAGCAATTTTACAGAAGGACAATTGATGCTGAAAGCCACCGCTACAAATCATTCGGATTCCTATGCAGAACTCAATTATCTTTTTGTATCCATTAAAAAAGGCGGATCGGGAAACCTTTCCAATAATAAGCAGTCGGGAAAATTCACCTTGAAACCTGATGAGACCAAAATGCTTTCACAGATCAGCGTCAATATCCAGAAAAATGATGCCGTAAAAGTATTTTTGTATATAAAAGATGAACAAACCGATAAGCTTCTTTCCAAAGACAGCCTCGAGATCAACACCAAAAATTTTGAGACAAAAATCAGTCAGGTAAATGAAGATGAAATTTTCGAGCTGAAAGGTCTTACCATTGACCAGACCAAAACCAAAACCGGAAAGGATTTTTATGATATGTTCTATCTGGAATATTCAAAACTGCCCGAAAAAATAAGCAATGCCGTAACCATCAGCGAGCTTCCTACAATGGGAAGAGGCAGCCAGATTTCCTTAGAAATAGAAGACAAAACCCTTTACAGTTTCGTGGCGAATCCCAATGAAGAATATCTGGCGGAACAGGCAAACCTCAGTATGAAAATCATTCTTGATTATTACAGGAAAAAAAGTCTTATTAAAAACGAATTCAGATACTAAAACTAAAAACCATAACCATGAAAACTCTTTTATTAACCGCACTTTGTATAGCCGGTTTCTGCTGCGTCCAAGCACAGCAATTGGTTTACAAGCCTGTAAATCCTGCTTTTGGCGGCGATACTTTCAATTACCAGTGGCTTTTGAGTTCGGCAAACGCCCAGAATCCTTTTGATGATGATAATAAATACAAAGATCTGCTGGGAAACCTCAATTCTATGGACAGCTTCACACAAAGCCTGAACCGCCAGCTCCTGAGCCAGCTTTCCAGCAAATTGATTGATGACAAATTCGGAGACGGAGGATTATCTCCCGGAAAATATATGTTCGGATCCTTATTTCTGGATATTTCGGAAGCTTCGCAAGGTCTGGTCATCAATATTCTGGATACACAAACCGGAGAACAATCGCAGATTATTATTCCAAGGTAAATCTAAAAATTTCCAGCTATGAAAACACAGATTCTTTTCAGAGCAGGATTTATCCTGTTTCTGCCGCTGATTTTTTCTCTGCAAAGTTGCAGCACATTATTTAATCTGCCTGCAAACGGAGAAAAATCCACCTTGGGAGAAGTTACCAATATGACTTCCGATCTCAAACAAATTCCACCTCCTAAAGAAAAAATTGTAGTCGGCGTATATAAGTTCAGAGATCAGACCGGACAATACAAACCTTCCGAAACCGGAAGCAACTGGAGCACCGCTGTTCCGCAGGGAACTACTACAATTCTGATAAAAGCGCTGGAAGACAGCAAATGGTTTATCCCGATTGAAAGGGAAAATATCGCCAACCTTCTGAATGAAAGGCAGATTATCCGCTCCACAAGACAGGAATATTCAAAAGACAGCGATAAAAACGCTCAAATGCTTCCACCACTACTCTACGCCGGAATTTTACTGGAAGGCGGAATTATTTCCTACGATAGCAATGTGATGACCGGAGGAATCGGAGCGCGGTATTTCGGAATCGGAGGTTCCACGCAATACAGGCAGGATCGTATCACCGTTTATCTCAGGGCGGTTTCTACATTAAACGGTGAAATTCTGAAAACCGTTTACACTTCCAAAAACATTCTTTCCACAAGCGTAAGCGGAAATTTCTTTAAATATATCGATACTGAACGTCTTTTAGAATCCGAAGTCGGTTTTACGCAAAACGAACCGGTACAGCTTGCCGTAACCGAAGCAATAGAAAAAGCCGTAAAATCCTTAATTATTGAAGGAATACAGGATAAAATATGGGGGAAAGCAATTGATGAAAACAATGCAGATTACAATAAAATCGCAGCAGATTACAACAAGGAAAATCTGGAAAATAACACGAAGCTTCTCGGAAATAAAGTAGAAAATTCTTTAAGAAAAACAGCTTCCGTTTCTGTAAACATAGAATCCCAGAAAATAAACGGAGATTATAAAAACGCGGCAAATACTATCGGAAGCAAAGTAAGCATCAGATTTTCATTATCAAAAAATATTAATCTTGATGCGAGCTTCAACAGCATTAAAATAGAAAATACCGGAATTGTGGAAAGAAGCTACTTCGGTCCCGAGCTCAATCTGGAATATATGTTTTTTCCTCAGTTTAAGTTTACTCCTTTTGTATATGCAGGTGTAGGAAGTTTGTATTCCAAATACAAGCCTTTTTATAAAGCCAATTTAGGAGGCGGAATCGATTATCTGCTGAACAAGAATTTTTCGGCAAGAGCATATTATCAGTATGACCTCGGATTTCGTGATAAACTCGACGGACTGATCAGCGGAAAACAGAATGATAATATAATGAGATTCGGCTTGGGTATCAATTTTTATTTCGGAAACCATTAATAAACAAATTATGAAAACGCTATATACAATTATTTTCATCAGCTTATTTTCCCTCACTTTATTTTCGTGTAAAGAAGATTTGGTAGATCAGGTTCAGACCGGAACTATTAAAGGAAAAGTAGTACAAAGAGGCAGTAACGCTCCTTTGGCAAACGTAAAAATCACAACATCGCCAACCACCAATACGGTTTTTACAGGAACAGACGGAAGCTTTGAAATCACTGAAGTTCCGATTGGGGATTATTCCGTAAAAGCGGAGATTTCCGGATATCTTAACAATTTCCAGTCGGCAAATCTTAAAAATTCAGGACAGGTGGTGAGCATCGCTTTTGAAATGGATGATGATGAATCTCTGAACACTCCGCCAAGCATTCCCGAACTTCTGAGTCCGGTAGATAATGCAGAAGATCAGCCTTTGACCGTAGATCTTTCCTGGAAATCCACAGATCCCGATACTTTAGATGTTCTGAAATACAAGCTTATTGTAAAAAATAATCTGAACACCGATGTTCTGGAAATAAAAGATCTGGAAGAAACCACTTATACACTTAAAAATCTTGATTACGGCGTAAGTTATTTCTGGCAGGTTTCCGTAAACGACGGAATTCACGATGATGTGTACAGTCCTGTTTTTAAATTTACAACCAGTAAAGTTCCACAAAACAGATATCATTTTGTAAGAAAGGAAAACGGCAATTTCTTTATCGTTTCCAGTGATGAAAGCGGAAACAGCTTTAACCTGACCAATACTTCCTACAACAGCTGGAGGCCGCGAAAAAACAATAATTCAGGATTGATCGCTTTTCTGAGAACTGATGGCGGAAATACCCATATTTTCACAGCAAAGCCAGACGGTTCGGAGGTTCTTAAAGTTACCGGAATTCCTTTGGCGGGCTTCAATAATCTGGAACTTGATTATTCGTGGAGTACAAACGGTGAAAAATTCATTTATCCGAATTTTGATAAACTTTATAAAATCAATAAAGACGGAAGCGGACAGGAACTTCTGTACACCACCACCGACGGAAGCCTGATTTCCGAATGCGACTGGAGCTATGACGGCAGTAAGATCGCTTTAAAAACCAATGATTATAATGGCTATAATTCCAAAATTATCATCATTGATATGCTTGGAAATACTTTGAAAACCATTTTAACAGGAATTTCCGGGGCTTCGGGCGGGCTTAACTTTTCCGTAGATGGAAAATATCTGGTGTATTGTCACGATGTTTCAGGATATGAAGACAGCAATTACCGACAGCTGGATTCCCATATTTTCCTTTATAATCTTACAGATGATACGGTTCGGGATCTTTCCGTGGAAAGTGAAAAAGTAAACGGAACCAACGATCTGGATCCGAGATTTTCACCGAATAATGCACAGATTATTCTTACGAATACTTCTAATGACGGAATTTCAGTAAGAAATATAATCGTAATTAACATTACATCCGATACGGAATCCGAAAGAGCAGGTCTTTTCAGCAACGGTGAAATGCCAGATTACGAATAAGCCAAAAACACATCCATATAAAAATGCAATATGCTGGAAATTATTCCAGCATATTGTTTTCTACCGCATATTTTACAATACCTATGGAGTTTTTTACATTCAGCTTCATCAGTATTTTCTTTCGGTGGCTTTCCACGGTATTGATGCTGATGAAGAGCTTTTCGGAAATAATCTTGCTGCTGTGTCCTTCACATATCAGCTTCATTACTTCTATTTCCCTTCTCGTTAAGCTTTCCGTATTTTGATGCTCGTTCTGATTCTGGTGGCTGATATAGCCTACCATTCTTTCTTTCGCACTGTTGCAAACGTAGATTTTATTGGATTTCAGCATTTTCATCGCTTCAGAAAATTCATCAAAATTGGTATCCTTATCAAGATAGCACTGAATCCCCTTTTCAAAAAGTTTACGGATATCATTCAGATCAAAATAGTTTCCGATAACGATGATTTTTACATTGCTGTAAATACCGGTAATATCAACAATGGTATCCATAATTTCGTGAATGCCATTCTGGTGTGATCCTAATATGGCAAAATCAGTTGGCTTATTCCTGAAATTTTCAAGAAATTCTTTTTTAGAGGAATACTGCAAAACGGCATCAAAAATCTCATTCTGCAGCAACAAACTGGTAAGTCCCTGTATATAAAACACGGGATCATCATAGATGGTTAGACTATGTTTCATCATTTCTGGTTATTAGTTTGGAGCAATTTACGATTTTTTTTTCATATAAAATTATACAGGCTCTTATTATTCCTAATCTTGTATTAATAAATAAGGTGCTCATTAGTATAGTTGTATATAAAGAAAAGCAAAATAATAAAAAAAATATAGGTTTATATAGAAAATAATTTTTACATTTACATCGGATTCTATGAATGCTTTCTAAAAAGTTTTTTTTTAATCCGAATGAAAAAAATAAGAGCAGCGTTCTTTATTGAAAAACTAATAACCAACCATAAAACACAACGATGAAAAAAGCATTTATTGCCATAATTCTATTATGGTGTATTGCTTTTACTGTTCTTTTCTATATTTTTCATATAACTCCTGCAAGCAGTTATATTGATTTTTTTCAGAAAAGCACCGATAAAACAGTAAAAGATTCAGGTATACTCCATCCTGTTTCCGATAACTCTTACCTCTATTCCGGGAATTATAATTTTTCCGGCACATTTTCTATTATAAATACTGATCATAATAATCTCCATACAAAGTATTTATCAACACAAATCGGAGTTATTATTTTCCTGGTCTTTTATATTCTAATTATTTCAAAAATTTTTCGCCTTTCTTCTATAAAAAGGAAAAGTAAGTTTTGGGTTTCTAAAAAATATATTACATTTTTATTCGTAATCCTATTCTTTTTCCCATTATCATCTCAGGTATTTGTGAAAGACGGTGCTGTGCTTTCTATAAAAAACAGTGCATTTCATTCTGATAGTATTACATACGAAAATGAGAGGAAAAACAATTCCAGAGAAGAAATTTCCGGAACGATTTATATTGTTCAGGGTACCTATATTTATAACCTGAAAGAAAATACCAACTTAAAGCTGGAATATATTTCTAAAAAAGATTCTATACCTTCGAAACGGCAAAAACCACATAATGATATTTCTAAAAAATCATTAACTAAAAAGGTAACAAATAATATCCCAAAGGTTGCTTATAAAAAGAAAAACAGATTTTTATACAATCCCTTTAGCGACAATAATCTTAATTCAAATACTAATCGTGGAACAGGCGTAGCCGTTATTAGCAATATTCCCACAAAAAATAATATTAACGGAATTCTCAGGAAAAACAGTATTCATCCTTATATTTCAAACTATAATACTATTTCCACAACTTTTTTATGTGAAAAGTTCATAATTTCTTTCTTTCTTAACTCTTATACAATACGCCCTCCTCCATTTTTTGATTTCATAGCTTAATTCCTCTTACATTGTTTTTTGAGGAAACATATTTTGCCTCTTTTTATGAGAAGCATATCAAAACACGTAAAAAAAAAATGAAATCAAATGAAAAAAAAATTATTTGAAATACAATTGTATTTCAACCTCAAATTTGCTGCCGTTATAGTTTTATTATTCAGCAGCACGCCATTATTAGCTGATGGCTCTAAAGATCTTTATCCCAGTAATATTACGGGTGTTCGTGCCTATCTTCGTTCCAGCACTACCTCAACTGTAAACTGGCCATTTCCCAATATGGGAGTTCACTATGTTTATGCAAAACCCGGAGAAAGAATTACGCTTGCATCGAGCGTACAGGGACTTAGCGGAAGTCCGAAAATCATACTTTACAATCCTTCAGGAGTATCAGTAGTGAATAATACCAGCAATGGTTATATAAATAATCGTACGGCGGAACTTGCAGGTCCACAATTGTTCGGACAAACAGGAGGAAATCGATATACTCCAATCTACTATGAAGTTCCTGTAAACGGTGGAGGAATTTATAAAGTAGAATTTTATGCTCGTGGAACTGGAGATCCGGGGACTACTGTGAATGCAAATGGAAACTGGACACAAAACAGTGATGCAGGAATTGCAGCCTGGGATGTTTCTGTAATTAATACTACCAATACCGGATTTATAAAAGGACGCGTGTACGCCAATGTTCTTAATCTTTCAAACGGAACAACCAATCCCGAAAGCAACCAGTTTAGAGGTTTGGTGTATGTACTGACCAAAGATGGATATACTTATCGTGTAAACAACAATGGTAACAACGGAATGTATTTTACATTTTTTGTAAATAACAGTGGGTTTATAGATACCTCGGGAAATGCAATCTACAAAAGTTTAAATTTTTCCGGCACCAGCAATCTCAACGGGAAAGTGCAAAACCCTAATGATGCCGATACTGCAAAGCAAGTTACCCATAAAATGTTCTATACCCTTCCGTCTACAGATTTACCTACTTCCTCTGCAGGAGCCGTACCTGGAGGAATAACCTGGCTGAAAAATCCGGTAGCTACTCCCGACATTACCAACGTACAAATTCTTGGTGCAGAAGGAACTACAGGGCAAATAAGCAGTAAAGGCGGATATATTACCTTTACAGCCAGTACTTTTGAAAACTACGCGATTACTATTAAAAGTCAGCAAAATCCCGCAACTTTTGTAACCCGAATTTTAACGGGTTCATCATCCGGAGGATATAACCAAGTGTATTGGGACGGCAAAGACGGAGCAGGAAATTCATTACCTGCTGGTACTATACCTGTGCAAATAACCGTACAATTACAGGGAGCGGAAGTGCATTTCCCATTTTTTGATATGGAATACAATAAAACCGGAACCATTATTGAGCTTTTGGATCATCATAATCTCAACAATGTTGTTTCTGATCTTGTTTATTGGGATGATTCAGATGTATCGAATGGTACCAATGGAAACAACTCTCCGGGTGGTCGGTATTCGAATCCGAAAAACAATAGCCATTTACCACCTGTCAATAGTTCAGGAATCAGCAGTAATGTAAATGGTCATATCTGGGGATTAGGTGGATCTGGAACTACTGGACTGTTTGGAGACGAAAAATCCATTGATACCTGGACGTTTATTGTAGGAGAATCTTCGACTACAAACAGCGACGTAACTGTAAAAATTTCAGATTTAATGGTTTCCAATATTAGTGCAGATAAAACCAATATTATTTCTGGCGATAATCTTGTTATTACCGTAAAAGTAAAAAATGACGGTCCGGATGATGCTCCCGGAGCTCCGTTCAGTTTCATCCTGCCGGATGGTTTCTCTCCACAAAATGTAGTGTTCAGCAGTGCAGGATGCGGAGCAGAAAGTACAGCTATTACCTACAACGCTGCTACTAAAACTTATTCTTCAGCATTGAATTTACCTAATGGCTGCGAAATTACCTATACCTTTACATTACTTGTAGGAAATACCGGGACTGAAGGCAATCAGATTTTCACTGCAACTATTCTGCGGCTTAATGATTATACAGATCCGGATGCTACCAATCCTGATCCGAATATTCCGCCTACAGATCCGTTTTATGAGTGTGCCAATAATGGATTGTCAACACCTTGTAACAATATCAAAACTGCTCAGGTTTACTATACTGCACAATGCTACAATCCTGCGAATACATCAGGAAACGGTTCCGATACCAAAGTGGGAATCACTTTATTGAAAAGGGCAGGAAGTACAAATTCCGACAATTGGCCGATGTCCAGAAAATCAGGTCATATCGCATTAGAATCCAATACTCAGGGATTTGTAATTACAAGAATGTCTAAAATAGAAATTGAAGGTCAAATTTCTCCTGCTATTGCACCAAAAATCACAAATCCGCAGGAAGGAATGATGGTTTACGATAAAGATGACAAATGCCTGAAAATCTATTCTGACGGAGCTTGGAAATGTTTTTCAAAACCGGCTTGTCCTTAATAAATAATCTTAATAAAATATACTACAATGAAAAATATACTTTCTATAGGCACCATCCTTATTTCCTGCTTTGCATTTTCGCAGGTAATTATCGGGGATAAAATAGGAACTGCTACTGATAAAACCTCTGTTTTATTAGAGTTTGCTTCCGGACAGAAAAAAGGAATTATTTTACCTTATGTAAGAACGATTCCATCAGGAGCAGGACTGGTGGAAGGAACTTTGATACTGGATGCAACAGATCCTACCAAAGCAAAAGTAAAACTATATAAAGGAAATCCTAACTGGACGGACCTGAGCGGAGGCGGCGAAGCAGATATTTCTTCGGCAATGTCTTTACAGCCAGATGTATCGAATGTATCGGAAGATCTCAATTCCAAAGCGATTATCGGAGATGCGACTACAAATGCCGATGGAGTTTTGGTACTGGAATCCGATTCCAAAGCAATGGTACTTCCGATGGTCAACAAGACTGATGACATTATAAATCCTGCACCCGGAATGATTGTTTACATCAACAAAAGCGGAGCAAAGAGATTAGCCGTTTTCAACGGTGAAGGCTGGACCTACTGGAAACCGTAAACAATGATTATTAATAAAAAAACTCCCGGAATCGGGAGTTTTTTGTAGCCCCTCAGAACCATAAAAAACAGAATCGGAGAAAAAGCAGGATTATTATTTCCGTGAAGCCGTTCAGAGAAATCAATTTCTGAAAGAACAAAAACTCATTGAAAAATATGAAAATTGGCAGAAAAAGAATGCAAAGAAAAAGGAAGGGAATTAATTTCTGATATCTAACCCCAAAAATACATCCTCATCACCGCAAAACAAACCAAAAGGCTTCTGGAAAAGCATAAAGTTCTCCTGCTGAATCTTTTCAAAGAATTTCTAATATCAAGATTTTTCCTTTCAATATGGTTGGTAGAAAATCTTTTTACAGAATGCAAATTTTTTGGAACGAGATATTTGTAATTTTTGAGCTTGTCTGTGAAGATTTTTATGGGATTGGAATTGGACAAAGTTTGCACGACAGCATTTAAAGTTCTGTTGTTTCTTCTGCCGATGTAGAAATTGGCAACTTGTTTGGTTTCTCTGTCTATGGCATACACCAGCCACATTAGGTTTTTCTTTTTCCTGATGAAAAACCGCATCTCGTCTAATTCATATTTTTTACCGAATGATAAAACAGGTCGTTTGATGTTTTCTGCAATGCTGACGATTCTTTTGAGCAATGTGGTTACAGAAATTTTTAAGATTCTTGCAGTAGAACGAATGCCGAGACCTTCTTTGGTAAATTGGATAATTTTGCTGTTGATATTGGGTTTGTAAGCATTGTAAGTATATTTTAGGACACTTGTTTTCTTGCAGTTTTTGCATTGATATCTCTGCTTATCACACGCAGTTTTACCGTATTTTATAAATTCTGTATTGTTACCAACACAATTGGAACACGAATAGATTTTGACTTGCATAGCGTATTATTTTTACCGTTAAAAATAGTAAGTGCAGACAAAAGTCTGCACTTTATTGTATAAATTATTTGCTGTTTTTCTTCTATAATCCTGATGGTTAAAGTAAACCAACATATTTGGAGCATTACCGGTCAATAATGCTGCATAATATCCGTCCATCAGCTTTGCATAACATTTCTTGTTTCCTGTCCCAAATGCCTGTGCCTGTGCCAGAACTTCCATTTCACACATCTGCTCCGTTATTATGCCTCCCGGTATTGTCGGCGTATCCCATTCTATTGCCGGATAGCCTGCTTCCTGTGCAAGGTCTTCCGCTTCGCTTTTCAGATCCCCGGAAATTTCCGTAAGGTTTTCATTAGAAGAAGCCAGAAACTGGTGGGAAGGCATTTCGCTTACTCTTGCCGCAATTTTGCTGTCTATTTTTCTTTCATCAACACATCTGAAACACCTGTTATAATTCTCAATATTTTAAGTAACTTATTTTCTGTTTTTCTGCTGCTCTTGTTACCCAAATATCATTTTAATTCTCTAATTTTTATTGCGTTAAAATTATATAACATTGATTTTCAATTACTTAATAATCCCATCAACATATCTGAAACACAACCATTTATTTCTCTTTTGTGGTTAGTATCAACAGATATTCTCTTAAACTATCATCAACAAAATATTTCTTATTATTTATTTCTATAACTCCAATACCTGAGCAAAAATCTAATTCTTTAGAACCGTCATAGACAGAACCGTAAACCCTTGCATCTACATCCAAACTTTCTTGTATAGGTTTTAGTCGGGAAAAAAGATTTACTAATTTACTATTTTCCTCATTGGACAAAATAAGTTGTTTTTTATCCGTATGTAATTTTAAATTATTACAATCTATTGATCTTATAGGACTAATTCCCATATTAATATAATAGATTTGCCCCTTTTGTTTCTGACAACTAAAAAATAATGACAGCAAAAGAATTGAAAACAGTGATTTATTTAAAACTTTCATAATTATTTTTTCTTTTTTACCGTTATTATTACCTCTTGTATTTCTTTAGCCGGCGGTTTTGTTGTATTAACTCCCGCAGTATCATATATATCTCCTCTGTGGTCAGTTCTGGTGACCTCTTTCCCTTTGATCAATCCCAATTTTTTAGCTGTTGATTGTTCACTTCCTTGAATAACTCTCATTTCTTCAGCATTGTCATAATTATCTCCGGTAGGTTTTAGAGAATTTAGTACGTGTTTATCAGGATCTTTAAAATAATCCTCTGCGTGATCAAATTCGTGATCTAAAACCGCAGTTGGGGTTAATTCTTTACCATTTGTAGTTCTTAAACCCTTTGTTGGTTTCCAAGTTATTGTTTTAGTATTGGGGTCAAAATTAGCACCAACTTCATCTGTGTAACCTTTATCCGAAACCCAAACTTTTTCTTTTCGTCCGTCTAAGGCTTTAAGATTTCCACCTGCACCAGAATTGATTAAAGCATTCGCTGCCTTATGGAAAGCAATTAGATATTTATTTTTACCACTATAACCCGCTCCGTATTTATAATCGTATGCATGCATTTTTCCGTCAGAAGCTAAGTACCATATAATAACATCTCTTCCGTCAGGATCTACAAATTTAACTGGATTATTCAGCGCATAAGCGTATGGAGAAACGCTCGGATATTTCTCCGCGAGTGGATCCACAGACAACCAGATACTCAACTTAGGATCGTAGTATCTTGCTCCATAGTAGTATAATTGTGTTGCTTCATCTAACTCCTTACCGTTATATTTAAACGCATTATTGTATTGGTTATTGCTTTGCTCCATCAGCATTTCGCCAAAAGGCATATATTCATACCAGTTTGCTGTAACACCGTTTTGGTTGGTAATTACAGAAGAACTGCCTAAATGATCGGGATGTACCCAATACGTCTGGCTTGGCATATTCTCAACAGGCTGGTTAATCATACAATCATCCAACTGGAAGTTGTCCCAGAAATCGCATATTGTTCCGGTTAATAGAGCGTCATAGTAGCCGCTTAATCTTTTTGTAGCAAGGCTTGTTATTTCCGGATAAGAAAGCGTTTGCCTGTGCCAGCACCTGCATTTCACATATCTGTTCCGTTATTATGCCTCCCGGTACTATTGTTAGTTAAAGAACTTCTTCTCTTCTTTGTGGGTAAATATAAAAAACATTTGTTTAAAAATAACAAAAGCAGGATAATCCTGCTTTTGTTTCTCAATTTTTATAATTTAGTTTTTATTGAATATCAATGTTTTACACTTTAAAAATGACTTCATCACTAAATTTGGAACATTACCCACAACCGCATTACCAACTAATTTCCCATAAAGGATTTTTATAAAAATAGTCTGGCATTTCAGTTTTATTCATAAAATTAATATTTTTGGTTTCCATATTATTAAATATTTTTTTCAAATCTGAAATTTTCATATTTAAAATATTATCTTTTTCTTTTTTTGAGTAGCTCAATTTATACACCTTATTATCGATATATTCAAATTTCAAAAAGTTATAATCATTATTTGAATTATTTTTTTCAAATAAAATTCCATATTTAGGCAAAAAGCCATTATTCATAAAAAAAATAACAGCAGGTTTTATATTTTTTGTCAGATATACATTATCCCCTCCTGAATATTTAAAGCAATAATTAGTATTTTCAGACTTGTCTTTTATGATGAAAGTATTATAATCATATTGCCTTACAACATATAATGTATCCTCAAAAATTATTGACATAGGAGTTATGGAAGTGTATTTTTTCCCTTTAACAATATTGGGAATAAAATTTTGAATATTACTTTCTGTGCTTATAACATCATTCTGAATATTACTTTTGCTCACTTTATCACAAGCATTTAGAATTATAAAAGCAATTAACACATAAAACTTATTTCTTAATAACACTTGTCCCATTTTCAATAACTTTTTTATTTTCCATAAAATCTGTTCTCAAAAAACCTCCACTACTACGAACTCTTATATTATAAAGTCTATTTTGAAAAACTGTTTTCCCTTTAGAATTTAAATTAAACTGCATAAACCCAGAATAATTTTTTCCATTCTTTTTTATTAAATCATTATCAAAAAGAAATGTTTCACCTACTATATTCTTATTCTTATCCATAATTGGAATATTAGAACCTGATGTAGCCCCGTTAAAAAACATTTTCCGATCTCCTTTTAAAAACAAATCTGTATAAGTATCTATTTGTGCTTGTGATACATTATCCGAAAGATACTGCATACTCATATTGCATCCTGTAAAAAGAATATTAGCATCATCAGATAGATGCTCAGAAAGATATTTTAAGCCTTTGCTTTTACTAGCATCAAAAACATATTCTTGAGAGGAACTCCCAGGATTTAATTTAGCGCCACCCCACGTTCCATGAGATTTAATTGCCAAATTCTCAAAATTAGGAGTATTATTTCCATAATGAGATTGTAAAACGTCAGTTACTTGATCTATGCTATTAACTCCTATATAATCCCAGTTTTTAGCTCCAGCGTCCATATGTGAAACAGATAATGGATTTTTATCTAGAATATAAATTAATAAATTTTTAGAACCAGTAACCTTAGTCTGCTTTCCATTCGGATCTATATAAGCAATAGGATTCTGATAGGTATAAATATAAGGATTCAAATTACCAGAATAAAGTACTCCGCCGTTGTGTTGTCCATCTCCGTAGAACTCTGTTTCCATTACAGGATTATAAATTGCCAAAGGATCCACAGATAACCAAATACTCAACTTCGAATCGTAATACCTTGCTCCATAATAATACAATCCTGTTGCTTCATCCAACTCTTTTCCGTTGTATTTAAACGCATTATTGTACTGGTTATTGCTTTGCTCCATCAGCATTTCTCCAAAAGGCATATACTCGTACCAGTTTGCGGTATTTCCCAAAGAATTGGTAATAACGCTGCTGCTTCCCAAATGGTCAGGATGTACCCAATAGGTTTGGCTTGGCAAATTCTCTACTGGCTGGTTAATCATACAGTCATCCAACTGGAAATTGCTCCAGAAATCGCATATTGTTCCGTTTAACAGTGCGGCATAGTAACCGTCCATCAGCTTTGCGTAACATTTCTTGTTTCCTGTCCCAAATGCCTGTGCCTGTGCCAGAACTTCCATTTCACACATCTGCTCCGTTATTATGCCTCCCGGTATTGTCGGCGTATCCCATTCTATCGCCGGATAGCCTGCTCTCTGTGCAAGGTATTCCGCTTCGCTTTTCAGATCCCCGGAAATTTCCGTAAGGTCTTCATTAGAAGAAGCCAGAAACTGGTGGGACGGTATTTCGCTTACCCTCGCCGCAATTTTATTGCTTCCGATATAGTAATGCTTGGTTACGAGGCGGCTTCCTACCACCATATATCCGTTCGGGTAATACTGGTAAGGGCTCATCACGGTAGCAGGGATTCCCGGCTGCTGGTTTCCGTCCACACCCATATTCCGGGATTCGCCTTCGCTTTTCAGGGCACGCTCTCCGTCGGCATCATATACATAATGGTGCAATGCTCCGCTTTCCGCAATCCCTTTCAGGCGGTTCTGGGGATCCCAGAAAAGCTGCCTTTTCAATGAGCTTCTGCTTCCGGTGCTTTCCTCCACCTTGGTCATATTCCCGTTGGCATCGTAGGTATAAAGCTCCGTTTTCAGGATAAAAGCCGGCATCTGCGTATTTCCACAGTCCCAAGGCGTGGTAAAGGGTGCCGGAGATCCGAAGCTTACGGACGATACGGCATTCGGATGCGCCGCATTGTCGTAATGGTAGCTCATATTATTGCCTTTCGGGAAAGGATTCTGGCACGGAGAAGCGCCGGTAAAGATTTTCCACCGGGAGTTCTTCGAGGCGATGCCGTGCATATCGTTGTATTCCATATCCAGTGCGTAATAGCTGCGCTGGGTTTTCCCTGTCGCCGTTACTACAGAGGAAGTAAGACGGTTAAAGGCATCATAGTTAAATGTTCTTTCTGATGCTATGGAGATATCTCCCGTCACAGCTCCGCCGGACATCGGCACCGAAGTGCTGATGGTTTTGATATTGCTGTCCGCATCAAAAGAATAGGCACTTTGTTTTATCGCCGTTCCCGAAGATGTATTTTTCAGGGCAAGCTCGTTCAGCCTTCCCCAAACATCGTAGGTATATTCGGTTTTGGTTCCGTTTCCTGCCGTTACCTGCGTCATCTGCTCGTTATAGTTATAAGCAATATCCGAAACAAAAGGTACCTGGAATCCTGAATTGCCTGTCGTATTGCTGATGCCTGTGAGCATTCCGAAAGTATTGTACTTGTAATAGACGTTTTCGCCATCGGGATATACAATCTTGTTGATTCTGTTCAGCCCGTCATACACATAGCTTGTTTTAAAGACTTTCGGCTGTGTATCGGGAGCTGCGATAAATCTTTTGTTTTCCGTAACCTGTCCCAGAACGCTGTATTTGAAAAGCTGGATTCCGCTGTGGTCTTTCAGCTTTACCAGTCTTCCGGCTCCGTGATCCGGAGCGTTGGCGGCACCGTATTCGTAGGTAACCTCATAATCAGGATATCTGATACTAATAAGTCTATTGAATTTGTAGGTATAGTAAATACTCTGCTGGAGACCTCTCAACACGGGATTATCCATAGAAATCAGATTGCTGTTGTAATCATATCCGTAATTGGAGATTCCTGCATCGGGATGCTTCTCGGAAATTCTTCTTCCGAGATCGTCATAGGTATATTCCGTTTTTTGAGCGTTCTGGTCTTTCACTTCCGTAAGCTGGTTCAGCAGGTCGTATTTATAGCTTGTCCAGAGGTTTTTGCCATCACCAGTCTGCTTGGTAGCGGTGGTTCTTCCTTTTTCGTCCGTATAGGTAATGGAAACGGCTCCTTTCGGTGATATGATTTTCTTTGTGAATTGTGTTCTTCCGTCCCTGTCAGTATCATATCCGTATATGGTTTGGGTAATCAGATCCTGTGTTCCGGTACTGAGGAGAACTCCTTTCTGGGTGGATTTTACCACTCTGTCCAGCTCATCATATTTATAGGTAACATAATAATCCGTGAACTCATCCTCATTGAGCATTTGTCCGGTTTCTATAGGACTAAAGTATTTCATTACATCCATAATATTTCCCTGCTCCTGACTGGCAAGCCTGTTCACAAAAGTCTTTACGACTCTTCCTTTGATATCTTTAAGAGGTGCTTGTGCATAGGTATAAATATAATTGTTGGCGGTTCCTCCGAAAAGTTTTTTCGTAGCAATCTCTTCTCCCCATCCGCTTACATACACGCTGCTGAAATAATTGAGGGCAGGCGTAACTCCGTTTACCACCGGAGCTTTCTTCTCGGTAACGGCGTATTGCATATTATAATTATATTCGTTATCCCTGTAATACCAGAGTTTTATACTCCAGTCGGTATCGGCAGGAGATCTGTATTTTATCAGCCTTCCAAAGCTGTCATAGGCATATTCCGAAACGGCTCCGTTGATATCCGTAATTGTTTTAGGCACTCCGTACAGATAATCATAGGTTGTACTGCTGCTGTATCCTCTTGCATCCGTTACTTTGGTGATATAAGTGTGATAGGTAGGATCAAACATATATTGGTAAAACATCCGGTCGGATTCTGTTTCTCCCGGGTTTTTCGGGAATACGGATTTAGTGAGATTGCCGTAGGTATCGTAATCATAATTGTATTCTGCATAATTGCTTCCTATAAAGCGCTTGATCCCCATAATATTTCCATTAACATCAATGGAGGTTTGTGATTTCCGGAGAACAGTTCCCGCAAAATTCGTTACAATATGCTCCTGCGGAATTCCGATTACATTCTGGAATGTAGGCGGATGATAGGCAATGGAAACCTTGATATCGTCCGCAGTATTGGTCGGCGTACTTCCCTGATCGGTATATTGGGTTACATTTCCGTATTCGTCATAGTCGGTAATTATCTGCGTTACTTTTTTCTCGTGTTTGGTTGCTCCTGAATATTCTGTAATTATGGTTTCTGTTTTGTAAAGCAGCGGGATTATTCTTCCGATATCCTTGAATTGCGGTTCCGTTTGATTTTCAGATAAAGTATAACTTGTGGCTGGCTGATCGAAATAGCGATAAATATAGTTTGTACGCTGCCTTTCCCTTCCGATGCTGTCCAAAGTATAGGCAGCTTTTACCAGTCCCTTTTTATAAAAATACTTTCTTACGTTGGTACTATCATAAGGAACATAAAAATCAGATACATTCTGATAATTGGTTTCATATTCGGTAACTTGTGTGATTCCCGTCATATCTTTTGTGGTCACTTTTCCAAAACCAAGGAAGCTTCTCTCTCTTCTGTCCTGCACACCGTTCTCATATTCAAAATAATACGATTTGTAAAGTGGAGGAATATATTTATTATATCCTGAAATATTATGCAGCGTTTCGTTGTCATTTATTTCTAACTTTACCAATGCCTGTTTTGTAAATGGCATCTGGTAGGTATTTCCAATTTTTTGCTGAGTCTGATGGTTTTTATTTCCATAGGTAAGATACATAGTCCCACCCAGAGGATTGGATATCGTAGACAGAAGATTAAATTTGTCCGCCTGATTGGCAACTACTGTCATATGCTGATCATCTGTGGATAATAAAATATCAGGAAGACCATCTCCGTTGAAATCACGGAGATCTACCGTCTGGCGGTTGGTGGATTTGTCGTTATTCCCTCCGAAAGAGGCACATATTTTTACTTTAAAAATAACGGGACAAACAGTTCCAAAAATATTGAGACCAGCGGAATTCTGCTGATTGATTCCGAGATCGATATCTCCGAGATCAGTGAAAGCGGAACCGAATTGCGCTCCTGTGTTAGGATATAAATAGAAATGCCCATTACCCTGTCTTTCTAACTTATCTATTAACCCATCACCGGTCATATCTGTGAAAATAACAGATACTGCTGATGAAGAATAATTTTTTCCGACTCCTAACACCCAACTTCCGGCACCAATATTTACACCGCCGCCACCAGAAACTACGGTCGTTTGATTTTTAAAAACATTGGACATATCACCCCAGTCTTCCTCAATAAAATCTTTCCCGTTATTAATATAAGCCTTTCCGCCTGATATATAGTCCAGCAATCCGTCTCCGTTCATATCCAGCCAAATGGATTTATTTCCTGATGTCCCACCTCCTATCGCTAAAGTCGCACTCACTCCGGCAGCATTTGCGGAAGTTCCCATATGAGAAACCATCTCGCCGAATGAGGAGAATCCAATTTGTGTATTATTACTGAGTTTATGAGAGGTTATATTGTGACTAAAGGAGATACTGGCACTTCCGTTGAGGGTTTCATTAGTTATTTTTTTCTCTGATGCCAAACTTTTCGGAATAGTCAAAGCTCCGGTAATATTCGTACCATAAAACTGATTGCCGACCAAAACATCGGGATAACCATCACCATTAAAATCCTGAAAAAATTCGGTGGTGTTATCTCTTGAATATCCCCCACTGCCTCCGATACCGCCAAAACCTCCGTAAAGATTTAAGCTCCAGCCGATAGAGCGGATGATAATAGCTAATGGGTTTTCCGTTTTAATTATAGGATTGCCTTCAAATGTTTCTGATGGCTTCCGCACCATCATATTGTACGGCTGCATATATTCTTTATTCAGTAATGCAGATTCCATTGGCGATTCATAATGATGAGCAGCTGCGTTTAATTCGATCGGGGTAAAGTATCTTTTGTTTTTCTGACTTTCTATAAAATTAAGAAGACAATCTTCATATTGAGGAGACTGTGGATCACAAGGCGGTTCCGGTATATAACCGTCATTTTCAATTGCAGCATATGACGGAACAAAATCCTGCTCTTTCAGAGGTTGATTTATAGTGTTATTATAGGTTCCGTTATAAGAGAACCCTCCCCAGCCTTGCCACATTTGTCCCAACAGAATATTGTAGTGTTTCGTATTTGGACGAGCGGAATAATAATTGGGTTTTCTTCCTGATGAAGATAAAAAACAGTTTTTATCCAAAATGCTGATATACGGATTCAGCACGGCAAGATATTTTCCTACTTCATAATTATTGGTATGGATTTCATAAAACAGCTTGTCGTATGTTGCTGATCCGTAGTAATCAATATACGGAATCTCCATCATTCCATTCTGTACGAATACTTTCTTTTTAAGCGTATAAACAGGATAAAGTTTGTTTTTTTCATTATCATAATAATTAATGAACTTCATAGAAAAAGTGACTTCGGCATTATCCGAATTAGCAACGGGGATTGAGATAGTATCATCATAACAAGAGGCAAAAGCAGGATAATACCGTCGTTTGTCCGTTGTAGGAATATTATTTCCGGAAGGAGGAAAATCCTGTAACAATACCTTTTCTGAAAAAGTACGGTACTGGACAACCATACTGTATTCCGGAGATTCTTCTTCCATTGTATCTATGGTAACTTTAGGATCCCATTTAATTTTGTCCCAGACGATATTAGTATCTGAAGCCACGTCAAAATATAAATAGGTAATGGTAGGGCTGTTATCGGTACTGTTCTGATTAACGGGTAGGTTTTCAATATTAATTCCGGCAATAAGGTTTTCATCGGTTGCCAGCTTATTAAGCGATTGCCCTTTTGCAATCTTCTGATGGAAAATAATTTTCGGTAATTCCGTTCCGGCAACATCAGAAGTATCACTTGCTTTCTTTTCGAGTTTATAGATTTTAAAATCTACATCATCAGTGAAAGTCTGGTCACTGAGATTTCCCCAGGAAATTTTTGCAATTCCTTTGTCTCCTAATGCATTGCCTTTATAAGAGCTTTCCAAATAAGAATTTTGCGCATTGAATTTAAAGAAACCGTATCCGTTTGCATCATTCAAGTTTTGATCTGCAATATTCTTGTAGTTTATATTGGAGATTACTTTTACTTTGTCACCTGCCGATTTCTCTTTCAAACTGGCGATAAGATAAATTCTCTGCCCTTTTTCTACAGAGATATTGCTAAGATTTAAAGCTTGCTGAGGATTCTGACTGCTCAATGTAATTTTGGAATTAGGTATAACGCTTGCAGATTGTAAAGAAGAATTATTTTCGTTAGCTTTTGTTACCGTCCCTTTTTCTGCCCATACTTCGATACCCTTTCCGTTAGAAGAAGATTGTTCAAATATAACCGTGCTCAGCATATCAATACTTCCTGTCATTGGGGCTTCCCATACACGAACAATATTGGCGAGGAGGCTGCTCTCTTCTTCAGGAGTTGTAGTTATAGGAGCGTTAATTCCTTTTAATATTGCATTAGGCGTAGAAGTAAGTGCTGTTGGATCTTCCTCTATTATTGCGAATTTATTTACTATATTGGAACCGTTAAGTCTTATTTTATTAAAATAAACTTTTCCATAATAAACCATATCTACCAGACCATCTCCATTTACATCGGAAAAATATACAGGCGAATTGCTCTTGGTTGTAGAATAATTAATACCACCAGTTGCTTTATTTTTCCAACTGAATTCCAATCCGTAAGTATTAACATAAGAATTGTTTTTAGATAACGGAATGCCTGAAAAGCCCCCCACTTCCGAAGGCGTTTCGGAACTGAAAGAAGTTCCGAGATTCTTCCGGAATTTAATCTTGCCTCCACTATAAAAAACCTTATCCGGCAGTCCGTCCCCATCAATATCCATTAGCTGGGACTTACCAAAATTTTCATTTTCGGCATAGGAATAATTAAATCCAACAGTTCCTTTTTTAGTAAATTCTACTGATATTGGAAGAAACCAAGATAGCAGAGATTTTGATAAACCAATACTTACTGCTCCTCTCCAATTCTCACTTTTTCCCTGATTCCCACCGATTAATGTCATATTGGAGCCGTTAAATGATCCATTGGATAATTGGTCGTAGGGCGAAGAAATTGTTTGAGAATATTGGGAAAATATACCCACTTCTTGTTCACCTGGAATTGGTGGTTTTGAAGCTTGTTTTATTTTGGTATAGCCAAAAGAATGTCTGTTGAACTCTTCTCCTGAACCATTTTTTTGTATGATTTCCGTCAGCAGTCTTTTCCCAAAATCTCCTGTAGTATAACTAAAAGCATACTCTCTGATTTTTGTATTAGCCCTCCATATCTCAATTTTATCAAGAAGTTTAAAATCAGAAATCTTTACCCCTAATTTATAGCTGGAAGTGGCATCGATCCTATCTCCGTTTTGATTGAAAAACTTAATAATGGTATTATTAGAATAAGTAATCGTTTTGAGATATTTATTTTTTCCACTGTTATAAGGCAGGTTATAAGATGGGTCATCATAAGTGTAATTGATAGGTTGCCCATATTTATTTGTAATTGAGGTAAGAAACCATTTTACAACACGGTTAGAAGCATCCTTTAACACATCAGAATACACTTTTACATTTCCATCTTCATCTGTAATTTCCCAAGTATAATTCTGAATGCCGGTTCCTTTTCTGATAATTTTTAAACCATTTTTTACGCCTGTACGGAAATAAAATTGTCTATTTCCAGAAGTATTACGATCTTTCCATAAATTAGAAGGGGTTTTATTTGGCAGATAGTCATCATCAAAAACCAGTTGTTCACCATTAATCATATAAATTTCCGATTCTTTGGTGGTATTAAATTCCGGAACACCCCATCTCGTATCAATATCTATTGTTTCCACCGCAATATCCCAGCCTAATCCTGCCCATCCTCCTGTCTTCGCATCACTGTTGTAATTGACGGATATATTCGGCTGAAAACCATTAATTCCAGCAGGAATTTCAATCGGATAAGATACATTCGCAGAGCCTTGCTGATTGGCTGCAGGTGGGTTAATCATATTGATTTTTGAAGCAGGATTCGCTACCGGAATATCATTTGTGGTAGTAGGAGTAAATGAAGCGGTTTCAGGGCTTTCCGGATTTTTTATGATTCCACTTACATAATCAGTATCTCCGCCTTCCTTTTCATCAATGCTGAAAACGATGAAGCCTTCTTCGGAATTGATACTGTCAATATCAATTCTCAGCCATTTCTTCTGCAGATAATCGAATTTAAAAACGGCAATGTCGCTTTCATTAAGTCCGTTTGAAACTTTACTTTTATCATAAGGAAGATGAATGGTCTTTTTTCCTTCAGCGGAACTGACGAAACGATATCCGGAATATCCATTGCTAATATTAATGATGGAAGCATCAAGAGGAGGAAGATCTACTTTCCTTAACCCCAACAGATAGCCAGTTTCGCTTTTATTCACAATGATTTCTTCCGGATTTGCCAGTGGATTAACAGTAACAACGGAATTTATTTCCTGTCCGGAAATTTTTTCTTCCAGAATGGTTCCGTCATTTTTTACTAGCTTCAGCTTCAACGGTTCTGAACCTTTGTCGTAGCTTCCGAAAAATTCAAATTCATTTTTAACGAGATTTACTTTTCTACCATTGAATTCAATAAATTTTATATCTGAATTATAATCCGTAAATCCTTTGAAATAAATGGAATGATCCGTTATGATATTGGATGATATTCTGCATAACGAAGATTTGTGTTTTTTGGCAGCCTTATTTTCAGCAATACGAACATCTCTTATCAGGTAATAATTTCCGGTATTGGCAGAGTTAAATAAAATACGGTTATTTCCTTCTTTTAAAAGAGAAGGATCAATTTCTTCATTAATGTTAATCCAGGAAGTTCCCGGAACGGTAACGTAACCTCCCAGTGAAAAACTTTGGTTAATGCTTCTTGTTACCGATGAAGAATTGGCAACGCCATTTACGGAATAAGAAAGAGTATAGCTTTTATTTTTATCGTATCCGATAATATTGATATTGAAAATGTTATCCGAAGGTTCATCATTCCAGTTTACCTGATCTCTACTTCCTATAACTCCTTCATAATTATCGTAACTATTATAACTGAAAGCAGTTTCATACAGATTGGAGAAAGCCAAATCCTTATTACTTTGATTTTCTTGGGAGATAATCATTTTCTTTATCTGATCAGGACTTTCAGCAGGTGTTTCAACTCGATGATCTGCTTTATTATTCTGAAAAAAGGGAGCTGAACCATATTTATTTTTTCCTCGGAAGTGATTATTACTCATTTCTTTAGGATTCGTAAACGAAAAGAATAAAGAAATAAGAATCAGGAATAGTCCTGCGTTTTTAACGGTAAATAAAGAATTGGTATTTATCATTGTTAAAGATGGTGATTAATTGATAATAAGATTGTAGCCTTTGGACTCTTCCGGAATAAAGATTTTAACATTATAATAGCCTACAAATACAGGTATTGAAAAGGTGGAAGTAACGCTGCTTGTGGAATTATAAGATGCTTCTCTCAGCAGTTTTCCCAGTGAATTGTATATCTGAATGGTTACAGGTCTCGGTGATTTGAGTTCAACTTTAACCGTAACTATTCCATCGTGGGAAGGATTAGGATAAAGCTGAACGCTGCTGAAAAGGGAATTCTGATTTTGTGCATCATAATCCGTTTGATTCAGAACGTGAATGTTTTTTTCTATTTCACATCCTATTTTATTTCTAACCGTCAGCAGATATTCACCAAGTCCATCCAATAAATAAGGGGCGTGATTAATAACCGATCCATTAGGTTTAATCAGAATGTACTGATAATTTTCATAATTAATATCCAGCTCAATGGGAGTTCCCGTCCATAAATAGTTGTCCTGAATATTCTGATTGGAAATTCCTTCCATATCAAATGTCCTGATAATATCTTCCCGATCATTATTCTGATGAATATTAATCTGATATTGGCTTGATGGTAAATCGGAAAAAATTATAGGATTTGTTGAAACAATCTGATTGGCATATACCGTTTGCTGATTTTTCAGATCGTACAATGTATATTCTGCCGGAAGCAGTTCATCTGGAATATTTATTTTTACCAATCCGTTATTAAGTTCGTTACAGGTGCTTACAATTGAAATATCAGAATTGGATTCAGCATTGTTAAGGGTAAAGTAATCAAATCCGTTGTGATCCTGATCCCAGATTACGTCTTTGAATGCTATAATGGAATCATTTTCTATTTCTCCTGATATAAATTCCGCGATATCATTTTGAAAATTCTCTGTTGATCTGAAAATTTTCAGCTTCGGAATCCCGGAAGATATTACATCTTCCGTTAGTTTGAGATAGACATTTGCTTTTATACCGATTTCCGATTTTACCTGAACTTTCCAGATTCTTAGCAAATCTCCTTTTGTTTGATAAGAAAGCAAGTCTTCAGGAGGAAATATAATTTCTTCGTTATTATCTCCCCATAACAGAAAATCTTTATCATTCAGAATTCCTGTATTATCCGAATTCAGCATTTTGATATCTTCCAGTGAAAACGTTACCAGATCATTTTCACTATTCACGGACTGCCTTTGGTATAAACCAAAGGTATCGTCCCTGCCTATTCCGGTTATTCTGTAACCGTATTTTTTATTATCCTTAAAATTCCAGATTACATCTTCTTCTGAAGATAAGTAATCTTTCTCGGAAATATAATTAATGGATATGCCGTATTTAATGGAAAGGTAAGTTTCTACCAGTTGTTTTTCCAATGAAGAAAGGTTTCTGTCAAATACCAAAAGTTCGGGAATCAGAATATCTTTTCTTACTGGTGGAGGAAGAAAGATAAACGGACTTATGGTATTATCACGTTTGCTGTAAGTAATAATCCTCGGAGATTCTCTTGGAGAATCTACAAGTAAAGTATCTCCTGCGTCATATATTCCTTTGTTGGTGAGGAGAGCGCTCCCTATTTTCCCAAAAATTATTCTTTCCTCTCCTCCTATCTTATTACCTGCGTAAAACACACTAAGGCCCTGAAGTTTGGATTGGGCATTATAGAGATAAGGAGTTGTGAGAGTGTCTTTCACATAATGAAAATTCATTAAATGATCTTTCAGAGTATCACTCTCCCTTACCTGATGTAAATTGTTCTTTCTGAAAACCATATCGGAAATATTTCCGAAAAAAGAGGATGACTGCGCAAATAAAAAATGGCAGATGAAAACCGAAAGAAATAAGAAGATAGTTTTGAACTTCATATTGTAATATTTTTGGTATAGATTAGTTTGCAATGGGGTTTTTACAATCATCACAAATATTACAGGTTGTATTGAAAGTTACATCATTACCTGCGTTAGCACTCTGGCTGATTATTTCAGTAGTTGTATTTTGTCCTACGAGTTTAAAAGTACCGGTTACAAAGAAATCAAATCCTTTATTTGAAACTACAGCATTCGGAAAAAAGTCCGAGTTTTTGACTTTAAATGAAAAAGTGTTGCTGCCTGTGAGGGTGTAGTTCGTTATTATTTTATCGGTATTTTGTCCGGATAAGTCTTTTACCTTTAAACTTAAATTTTGAAGTTCATATCCGGCAGGAGCAGTAAAACTTCCTGATACGGTAAGAGGAAGAAGAGGACAAGTGATCCCGATAGGATTTAGAGTGATGCTTCCAAATGTTGGAGCAGTACATTTTGTACCACAAAAATCATCAAAATAAGCATATCCCCAATGTCCACCCAGTCCGCAATCCGATACAATAACTTCTAAAGTTAAAGTTTGTCCTTTATATTGGCTTACATCCATATTTTCACAATTCCAGTTCGTATAAACAATGGAACCGTCTCCTATCGAATTAAAAACTAAAGTATTATTTCTGTCAGCAATAATTCTCCGTTCAAAGATAATATTCCCTGTAGAAGTTTTTAATCGGCATTGGTAGTATGGATTTGATGAAGTATTAGTATGAGATCCGGTCCCTTGTGGATCTTGCAGAACAAGAGCATAATTAAAAGTAATATGATCCTGATTGGATTGAACAATAAAATCTCGTCTCATTAACGAAACATCATACCCTCCACCTGAGTTATTATTTAGTCGTATGGAATGATTACCGGATTTCACTCTCGGAATAATGTTTGTAACCGGGTCAAGCATTTGAGCACCTGAAATAAGTGAAATAATTCCTGTATCATTACTTGGAACACCTACATTATTGGTCGGAAAATTATTATATATATTCCACAATGGATTTCCGTTTCCATCAAAAGGCTGAGAAAAGAACGAAAAACTTGCGGTAGTTCCATCTTCAAATCCATTATTTATACAAGGAGTGGTACTTGGTATAGGTATCGGAATATAATTGATGATTATTGAAGGATTTTGACTAAAATACAAATCTCTTAGTTGTTGTTGTTTTACTCTAAACATTGATTCATTTATTTCAGTTTGAGTAAAAACGCTTCCATCCTCGTGTGTTTGTGTTGTAATTTTACTTAATACACCTGATGAAAGATTATAAGTAGAAATATTTTGATCTATAAAATTCTGAATTACGTTTTCAATGCTATCTACTCTTGTGAGTCTTTGGTGTTCCTGTTGTAAATAAACCGCTTCATCATTTTGAGCGGAACATACCGCATAGAAAAAACTTAATAAAAGGAAAAATATATTTTTTTTCATAGAAAGAATTTAAAGATTATAAAAAGTTGGGTATTTTCAGAAAATCAGCTTTAAAGACATTCCAATGAAAATGTCTTTGTTTTCATAGGCGGAAAAGTAAGCATAATTAGTAATACCAGTAAAGCGTGAAATCACCCTTTTTTGCACCATGAAATCACCTTTTTAAATATAAAAATCTATAAATGAGTGAAATAAAATATTTTGTAAAACTCCAATTTTTGCCTTTTTTTATAAAATCCGTGTTATTTTTTGCAAAATCCGAGTTGAAAAAGAGAATTTTTAATTGAATTTCGGAATAAAAAGGTAATTTTAATGACCGAATTTGATAGCAAGATTAATGATAAAAGAAAATTATAATTTAAAATTTCAAAAAAAATGAGCAAAAAGCACACTAAATTAAATTTAATATTGCTGAAAGATCGGAGCAAAAGCTTTTCATTTTTTGCGAATACTTCGGTACAATATGCAAAGAACTCCTTTAGAAAAATTATATAATTTAAATCGTTTTGAACCGATGTATATTAATAGTGAGCCAGGATATTATAATAATCAGCCGATATATCAAAAAATTATGATTTTGTGGTGATAGAGAAAATAACTTAATTCTAAATTGTTCTTTGCTTCTTAACTACATAATAATATCTTCAATAATCTGATCCAACTTCTTACTTGGAAATGTATTTAGATAGGACATCGTTGAATTAATATCCTAATGTCCCAGAAATTCTTTAATAATATCTAGGTTTATATTATTGAATTTGAGGATTGTTACAAAAGAATGATGTATTATCTTTTTACAGAATGTAGATTTTCCGTAATTAAATAACTGTAGTTTTTGAGCTTATCAGTAGAAATCTCTTGAGCTTTTTCGTTCAGCAGCGTTTTATTTTTCTGCCGATATAGAAGCCGGCAACCTGTCCTGTTTCCCTGCTTACAGCATAAACCAGCCATATCGGATTCTTCTTTTTCCAGATTCTCGTCCAAGCTCATACGTTTTGTGATAAGGAATTTTACAGCTGTAGAAAATTGGTAGCTATTGCGAGGATTCTTTAAAGCAATGTAATAGCAGAAATTTTTAAAATAGCTTTATCACTGAGTTTTAAGCATTATCAATAATACCACCCCCTTTTTTGTCCCCCTATAAAAAATATTCCCTTGAAAATCAATGCTTTCAAGGGAATATAAGTAGCCCCATCAGGAATCGAACCTGAACCTGAAGAACCGGAATCTTCAATTCTATCCATTAAACTATGGAGCCGAAATATTGATGCGTAATGGACAATAAGTAATTAGTAATTCTGAAAAGCGCATTAAAGATTGCTCATTACTTATTTTAGAAAGTAATCTTCACACCTCCCAGAATCTGTGCTCCCAAAACCTTGTACGCATTGAAAGTCTGATACTTGCTGTTGAGAAGATTATTTCCGAGCGCAAAAATACTGAAATTTTTATGAACTTTATACTCTGCGGAAAGATTTATATCCGCAAAACCGCCCACTTTTTCATTAGTATTTTCTGTAGCAATCAGCAGGTCAGGATTTATTCCGCTGTTGGTGATCTCAAAAGTATTGGTTGTTCTGTCACTCATAAAAATTCCTTTGAAACCGAAATTCAGCTTTTTCCCGAGCATTGAAAATTTCGCCCCGAATTCTGCTTTCAGCAAAGGTTTATTGTAGATATTCTTATAATTGTCCAGATCGTATTTTGTGAAATTCAGCTCTCCGTTCAAAACTAAATTTTCCAGAGGGAAATACTGTACGCTTCCTCTTACCTCGCTAATGGAACCATTATCATAAACTGCCGAAAAAGTATTGGCAAAATCATAACCGAATCTATTGGAAATATTGCTTTCATCAAAGAAAGAGTTTCCTTTGAAAAACATAATATTATCAGCTTTTCCGAAACCTGCGGAAAAATTGTATTTCAGACTTTGGTCAATATCTCCGCGAAGTCCGATGTAGAAATGATATTTGGTTTCTGTCGGCTTAATGATCTGATCCGAAATCAGATACGGATTTTCCTGAAGCATATCGGCATAAGAATTCAGTTTCAGTCCGCCGTCAACTCCGGCATAAAATTTAAATTCATCCGCTGCTGCAAACTGTAATTCTGCTCTTGGAAACCAATAAACTTTGGAATTTTTTTCCTGTTCTGCAAGAAGATTGTTTGTATTTTTTGAATTCAGAAAAGAAAAATCCGAACCGAGCATCAGGTACGATTCTCCTTTAAAAAAGGTAATTTTCGGAGCAATTTTCCCGTTGAAAAAGCTCGCCGTATTTTTATCCAGAATATAGAAATCCGTACTCTGGCTTTCCAATCCCAAACCTAAATCTCCATTGAAAGTTACCTCATCGGAAATTGTTAAAGCGTGCTTGGAAAGATTGATTCCAAGGCTTACTTCGCTTTCTTTCGCATCGAAATTATCGCTCAGAAAAGATGATTTTACGGTAGCATCATTCAGAATATTATTGGAATAAAAATCGTAATATCCGTTTACTTTTATCTGGTTGGTTTTCTGCTGCAAATCAACATCGGCATCCGGCTGAAAAGCATAAATTCCGTAATAATTATAATTGTTGAGTGAATACTCCGCATTGATGTTGAATTTTCCCGCTTCTCCGTAATTATTCAGAAAAACGCCGATATCGCCCTGACTTTGGTTGGAATCCCAAGCATATTCTTTTTTCAGACCGTTGGTTTGCAGAAAATGAAGATCGGCTCCCAATTCCATTTTGCTTTCCAGAACCGTGGAAATATTGGCATCAGCAAGTATTTTCCCGTAATTTCCCATTCCGAGACGGAAATAATTATTCTGATAATCGGTATTGAACGCCGGAGAAATATCCGATCCCTGAATCGTGGATGTTTTGAAATCCGAAACCGCCGGGACATCCGTAATATCGTACTTCAGATTCAGAGAATCCTGAATTTTCTTCTCTTTCGGAGGATAATTTTTAATGGTTTCCACCGAAGTTTTTTTCTTCTCGATCTTTTTTACTTCGGGTTCACGCTTTCTGTCCAGAATCAGTTTTTCTTCCTTAATCTGCGAAAAAGCGAACTGGGAAATCCCCAAAAACAATATGGATAATATTTGAATTTTCTTATTCATAGTATATATTTTCATTTTGAACACGCCAAGAGGCGTGTTCCTACGAACTATTTTATTTGTTTCTTTACGTCTTTGGCTTCTGCTACAATTTCAGGAAAATCTCCGTAATTGGCGATGATCTGGTCGCAGGTATAGCTTGCCTGATAATTGTCTTTCAGTCCGATATAATTTTTCGCCATTACCACCAATGCTTTTGCGCCCCAATATTCTTCCGAAGCATAATTATTTGCCAGCTTGAAAATGGTTTCATTGGAAGATTTGAACGCTTTTCCTTTGTTCTGATAATAGGCTTTCGCATATAAAGCTTCAGCGGCAACTTCCGTATTTGCGGATTTTTCCAAAGCGGCATAAGCGTTCTGTGCATCTTTATCTTTTTCTGCATTCATCAGACTTCTGGCTTTGATTACTTTCGCGCTTTCCAGAACGGCGGCAGAATTTTTGGAATTGGAAATCACGGCATCCGCATATTTTCCGGCTTCACCGAAATTCTTTTCATCCGCAAAAATCTTCATCAGTTCCACGTTTGCGAAATTTTTAATCGTGATATTGGATGAATTTGCAAGATTTTGAAGATATTTTTTCGCTTCCTGCGTATTGTTCTGATTCAGGTAAATCTGTGCAGCTCTGGTTTGCGCATCTTCCTGATAATCATTCTGAACATCGGCAATTTCTTTCAAAATTAAAAGCGCTTTTGCCGTATTTTGGGTTTGATAATAACTTTCTCCCAACTCATATTGTGCCTGATAAAAACCGTCGCCGGTAGGATTTTGCGAAAGATATTTTTCGTAATACGGAATCGCGTTTTTATACTCTTTTTTTGCAAAGAAATTTTTCGCAGAAGTAAGGTTGATCTCATCAATTTCCGAAGCATCGATTTTCACGCCTAAACTTTGTGCAAAATTCTGATACCCGGAAATATCGTTTTTCTTCAAAAATGCAGGACGTGCTGCCTGAACAATTCTGGAAGCATAAGCCGTATTTTTATACTGATTTCCGAGAGATTTCAGTTCGGAAAGCGCTTTGTCGTCCTGATTCTGGTCGATATAATTCTGCGCTCTGTAAATCTGGGAATTGGCAACCAAGTCTTTGTCGGAGCTGGTTTTGATCACTTTGCTGAAATATTCGTTGGACGAATTGTAATCATCGTTTGCAGCATAAGCGGTTCCGATTTCATAATTCGCATCGTCTGCATATTCCGAGTTCGGATATTTTGAAATCAAATTTTTAAGATTGGAAATTTTTGCTTCCGTATCGCCCTTGAAACCTAATGCCATTGCTTTCTGGAACAAAGTATAATCATCCGCATTTCCGGTTTTATCGTAAATCGCAATCGCTTCATTCAGATCATTATTGGCGTAATACGTATCGGCTAAGCGAAGTTCCGCATCGTTTTTAAATTCCGGCTGCGGGTTTTCCAGATATTTTTTGAAATAATTTTTAGCTTCATCAAACTTTTTGGATTTGAAATAAGCGTAACCCAAATCGTAATTCAGCTGCTGCTTTTCAGGGAAATTTTCGGTAAAAAGTTTTTCATAGCGCACAATCGCAGACGGATAATTTCCTTTCTGATAATACGTTTGAGCCAGCCAATAGGTTGCTCTCGGGGTAATTTCCTTGTTCTGATTGATTTCCAGACTTCTCGTTAAATATTTTTCCGCTTCATCATAATTTCCTTTGTTGAATTCTTCCGTTCCCAAAAGGAAAGAAACTTCCTGATCGATTTTATCCGTTTCCGGAGAGGAATTTTGCAGTTTATCAATCGCTTCGAGCGTTTCCTTATAATTTCCGGAATACAGATAGGATTTCACCAAAAGTGATTTCATTTCCGAAGTTTTCGGACTTTGCGGATATTTTTTAATATAATTTTGAATGACTTGCGGTGCCGCTTCAAAAGGATTTCCGATATCGTAGCTCAGTTTCGCGTATTGTTCGTGTGCCAACTGCTGCACTTTCGGATCGTAATTCATCTGATACGCAGAACGAAAAGCCGATAATGCTTCCTGTTTTTTTCCTGTTTGAAGATAAGCGTTTCCTAACTGATAATAAGCGTTTTGCGAAAGCGGCGAGCTGGAATTCACCAACTGGTTGTAGTATGATACCGCTTCGTCATATTTTCCTAATTTTGAAGCTACAAATCCCATTTCATACAAATCACTTTCCGACGGATTATTCTGATTATCAATATAATTCTTCAAATGCGGATACGCTTCGCTGTATTCTCCGAGCATAAAGAAGCTCTCTCCTATTATCTTGTGAACTTCCGCTTTGTAATCGTAGGAAATATTATAATTTAAAAGCTGATTTCCCTCCTCGATTGCTTTTTCATAATCCTTATCGTTGTAGTATAACTGAACGTAATAAGGGCGAACAACCTGCGCATATTTTTCGTTGTCTTTTATGGAGTCAAAATACTGAAAAGCCTTGTCGCTGTCACCGTTCTGATAATACAAATGTCCGAGCATATAAGCAATATCGCCTTTTTCGGATTCATCGGTATTTTTGTAGGCTTCTTCCAGCGCTTCGATTGCTCCGGCAGAATCTCCGGTCATAAATTTGGCATAACCCAGTTTCAGGATATACTGCGTGTTTTCTTCTTTGGAAAGCTGATACTGATTGACTTTCTGCAAAGTTTCCAGCGCTTTTTCAAAATCTTTCTGAGCTAAATAATAATCTGCCAACGGAAGATTTGCCTGAGCGAAATAAGCCGAATTTGGATATTCTTTCATAAACGCTTCCAGACCTTGTTCCGCATGATTTTTCTGTAAGATCACACCGATCACATTATCAAAAAACTGAGCCGCTTCTTTTTTGGAAGCCGAAAGCATTTCGTTGTAAAAATACTGCTGTGCATACTCATACTGAGAAGCATTGTAAATTTTGGTCTGATACAGATTTTCAGCAAGATCGAATTTATAATCCTCACGGTTGCTGAAATACTGCGACTGCTGCGCTTCGGAAATCCCGAAGAATAGAACAGCGGTTGCTAAAGCTATTTTTTTTGAATTCATTCAGTTTTAATTTTTAATAAACTTTGTCAAAGTACAATTATTCCGTATAAAACTTTGACAAAGTGAAATGTGAATCTATAAAAGTTTTTCAAGCATAAAGTTATCCACAATACAGCAACGAAAATATTGAAAACTTATTGTATATACAAGACTTTTTTACATATTGTTAATTTGTGGATAACTTTGATTTTTTCTAACCTTTTTTGATGAATATGCTTCTTTTATAACATTTTTTTAATTGAATTTATTACATTTGTTACAACGACTATGTAAAAAACAAACTAAAGTATATGAGTTTCAACAATCTATTCCGGAAAAAAACGGTTCACGATATTCTGAATCAAATGTCGAATGACGACGGAAAATCCTCTTTAGGAAAACATTTAACAGCCAGAGATCTAACCGCTTTCGGAATCGCCGCGATCATCGGTGCCGGAATTTTCAGCACGATCGGGAAAGCCAGTTTCGACGGTGGTCCTGCCGTAATTTTCCTGTTTATGTTTACTGCTTTGGCTTGTGGATTTGCTGCCTTTGCTTATGCGGAATTTGCTTCAATGGTTCCGGTTTCGGGAAGTGCTTATACGTATTCCTACGTTGCTTTCGGGGAGCTGATTGCGTGGATTATCGGCTGGGCGTTGATTATGGAATATGCGGTCGGAAATATTACGGTAGCCATTTCGTGGAGCGATTATTTTACCGGACTTCTGGAAAGCGGCGGCATAAAACTTCCGCAATGGATCCAAATGGATTATCTCACCGCTTCCAAAGGATTTGATGAAGCAACGGCTTTAATGCACGGCGGAAAATCGTTTGCCGAACTTTCCGACAATCTGAAAAATGCTTATACTGCCTGGACAACCTCTCCTACTTTGGGATCGCTCCACCTGGTTGCAGATTTACCGGCGCTTTTAATTATTATCATCATCACTTATTTGGTTTATAGAGGAATGAAAGAATCCCGGAATGCGAGTAATCTGATGGTTGTGATAAAACTCTGCGTGATTCTTCTTGTTCTTGCAGTCGGTATTTTTTATGTGGATACGGAAAACTGGGATCCTTTTGCTCCGAATGGAATTAACGGTGTATTAAAAGGTGTTTCCGCGGTTTTCTTTGCGTATATCGGTTTTGATGCGATCTCCACAACGGCAGAAGAATGTAAAGATCCTCAAAGAGATCTGCCGAGAGGAATGATGTGGGCAATTATTATCTGTACGCTTCTGTATATTGCTATTGCTTTGGTTTTAACAGGAATTGTGAATTATTCTCTTTTGGATGTAGGCGATCCTTTGGCGTATGTTTTTCATCAAATTGATTTGAAATGGATGTCTGGAATTATCGGTGTGAGTGCCGTAATTGCAATGGCTTCCGTGCTTTTGGTTTTCCAGATGGGACAGCCGAGAATCTGGATGAGTATGAGCCGCGACGGACTTCTTCCGAAAAAATTCTCCAGAATTCATCCGAAATTCAAAACACCGTCTTTCGCAACGGTAGTTACAGGTTTTGTAGTAGCGATTCCGGCGTTATTTATGAATCTGACAATGGTTACGGATCTGTGCAGTATCGGAACATTGTTCGCTTTCGTTCTGGTTTGTGCCGGAGTTTTGGTTTTGCAGAATAAAAAAGATATTCCGAGAGGGAAATTCCGAGCTCCATACATCAATTCAAAATATATTTTTCCGCTGATGATTTTAACGGGATTAATTTTGGCTTTTACTGTAAACAGGCAGTCTACAATGGATTTCCTTACGAATAAAGAACAGATCAATTCACCGTCCAACATCGTTACTTCTCTTTCCAAAGAAGAAAGCAAAAAAGTATACGATTTTCTGATGCCTTTACAAAAGGAAAATACCACCAACGATGTGGAAAAAATGCTGAGCTCCTACGAAAACCAAACAGAATACAAAAATATTGTCGATCAGCTTCCTATAGAACATTCCGTAAAATACGAATCCGGATTTCAGCTGTTTAAACATAAAATTCCGATGTGGATTTTCTTTATCGTGGTTTTAGGACTTCTGGTTTGGAGCTGGAAAGAAAATCTTTCCCTGATTCCGCTTCTCGGCTTGGTTTGCTGTCTTTATATGATGGCGGAATTAAGCGTCTGGAACTGGATTTATTTCACAATTTGGCTGATTGTCGGTTTGATTATTTATTTTTCTTACGGATATAAGCATAGTAAATTGAGGAAAGGATAGTTTTTGTAAAGGATAATATATGCAATTATATCAGAAAATTTTTACATCAAAATATGAAGATTATAAAAATTACATATCTGATATCTTCTAACATTCTTATAATTTATTTAATTTATAAGTTCGTATTTTCTGATAAAATTCCAACTCCGTATATTGGTTTTTTCTTGTCTTTCTTATGCTTAAACTTTGCAATAATTACTATGGATAATATTCAAGATATTAATGTAAATAAAATTCTATTTATTATTTTTGAGTGGATTTTAGGATTTACGGTAATATATTTTTTGAATGAGCTTATTAGCGGACAAGATGAGATTACTTATTGGATTATCATATTTCTTGCTTCTATCATAGGTGGATTTTTAACCATTGTAAATTTTTCAAAAACTTTGGGAATTAAGATAAATCTTAAAACGTATCTTATTAAATTAATCATATTATCATTAGTATTTCCATTAGTTGAGTTTATCTATTTTTTTATCTTTTACCAAAAAAAGTTTTATGATTTAAGTTTTTATGTATTCATTCCTCAAATTATTGTCGTAATACTTTGGCAAATTTTTAATTTTTTAGAACTAAATAAACGAATACAATCAACAAAAGACTAAATAAAAATCCCTCTCAGAAAAACCGAAAGGGATTATTTTTATTTCATATTCACCACTTTATCCACGATATATTTTGTATTTCCGCGCCACGGAACTGAACCGTGATATTCCTTGTAATGAAGATCGAAATATTTTCCGCTGTTATTTTCCATTTGTTTGAAAACAGCTTCATCCTCAATAGAAAATTCAAATTCATAGCTGGTTAAAGCGCCGGTTTTCGCATTTCCTCCGAAACCCTGCTGAATCAGCTTTCCTTCATACGTTTTGAAAACATTTCCTTTGTAAACGGCATAATTCAGATAACCGGATTTTACGCCTTCACCGAAAACGAAAAAATATTTGTACCATACAAATCCTCCCAAAATAAGGAGAACTGCAACTATTGAGATCCAGACGTATTTCATAACAAAGTGGTTTTTATTTAATTATCATTGTACTTTTGTCCTGAAACAAAAGTACCAAAAATTGCCTCATTCTTTAATATTATTTCTATTAAATAAACAACAAAAATGTAGTGTTACAATGTTGACTTAGGAGTTTTTTGCGTTAAGAAAAATTGAAATTTCTTTCATCCTGATTTTCTTAATTATAACTACTTAAAAATTTCCACTGTTTGAGCACGGCAATAATTTTTATTCAAAAATCTCACTTTTCTATCCGTGCGAGTTTGGAAATTTTCTTAAAGAAATTTTAATTTTTTAGCAAAAAAATCCAGTCTTGATCTTTTGTTACTTTTGCATCAAGGCAAAAGTAAGGCATTGTAAAACAAAATATTATATTTTTTTGTCGTGTATTTAATTATTTCTATTTTTTGGAAATCGCCCTTGAAATCACAATCTTCTGAATTTCGGAAGTTCCTTCATAAATCTGCGTGATCTTCGCATCGCGCATCATTCTTTCCACGTGATATTCTTTTACATAACCGTAACCTCCGTGAATCTGCACCGCTTCCACAGTCGTATCCATTGCCACCTGCGAAGCATATAATTTCGCCATTGCACCGCTTTCGGAAATATCTTTTCCTTCATCTTTTTCAGCGGCAGCTTTGTATACCAGCATTCTCGCAGCCATTATATTTACGTGCATATCCGCAAGCTTGAATGCGATTGCCTGATGGTTGATAATTTCCGTTCCGAACGCTTTTCTTGTTTTCGCATATTGAAGTGCCAGTTCGTAAGCTCCTGCCGCAATTCCCAAAGCCTGGGAAGCAATCCCAATTCTTCCGCCGTTCAGAACTGCCATTGCGAAATTGAATCCGAAACCGTCTTCACCGATTCTGTTTTCTTTAGGAACTTTCACATCGGTAAAAAGCAAAGAATGCGTATCACTTCCGCGGATTCCGAGCTTATCCTCTTTTAATCCGATCTCAAAACCTTCCCAACTTCTTTCAACGATAAAAGCATTAATTCCTTTGTGCTTTTTTTCAGGATCGGTTTGTGCGATTACGATATAATATTGTGCATTTCCTCCGTTGGTAATCCAGTTTTTCGTACCGTTCAGCAGATAATAATCGCCTTTGTCTTCTGCTGTGGTTTTTTGCGAAGTGGCATCAGATCCTGCTTCCGGTTCGGAAAGGGCAAAAGCGCCCAGAACTTCACCACTTGCAAGCGGAGTAAGATATTTTTGTTTCTGTTCTTCGCTGGCATATTTTTCCAGTCCGGCACAAACCAGCGAATTGTTTACTGACATAATCACAGCTGCGGAAGCATCCACTTTCGCAATCTCTTCCATCGCCACTACATAAGAAACAGCATCCAAACCTGCACCTCCGTACTTCGGATCTACCATCATTCCCAAAAATCCAAGTTCAGCCATTTTCTTCACCTGTTCGTACGGAAATTTCTGATCCCGGTCTCTTTCAATAACTCCCGGTAAAAGTTCGGTTTGCGCAAAATCCCTTGCTGCCTGCTGAATCATCAGCTGTTCTTCTGATAAATTAAAATTCATAATGAGTTCTAAGTTGATTTTTCGTAAAAATACAATTTTTGGCAGAATCCTAAAAATATATTTTTTTGGATAACTTTAGAAAATAAATTATATTTACAAAATACAGATTTACATTAAAGTCCACACTGAAAATGAATTTTACAAGATTATTTGATATTGCCCATTCCGCTGCCAGAGATTTCCCCAAAAATGATATGTTCGTTACCAAATATCAGGGAGAATGGAAAAAAACGTCCAGCAGTGAGTTTATTAATCTCGGAAACCGGTTTTCCCGAGGATTTCTGAAATTAGGAATAAAACCCGGCGACAGGATCGCGCTTATCACCTCCAGTTCCAGAACGGAATGGGCGGTTGCCGATTTGGGAATTTCGCAGATCGGAGCGGTTTCCGTGCCTGTTTATCCTACTATTTCGGAGACGGATTACGAATTTATTTTCAATAATGCGGAAGTAAAGTTCTGTATTGTTTCCGACCGTGATCTTTACAATAAAGTATCGTTGATCAAAAATAAAGTTCCGAGTCTGGAAGGCGTTTTTTCTTTTGATAAAATTGAAGGAGTTGCACACTGGAACGAAATTCTGGATTTAGGAGAAGACGATGCTACACAGAATGAAGTGGAAGATCTGTCAAAATCCATTAATCCGATGGATCTGGCTACCATCATCTATACTTCCGGGACTACGGGAAAACCGAAAGGTGTAATGCTGAGCCACGACAATATTGTTTCAAACATTAAAGGTTCGGATGAAAGAATTCCGATAAAAAAAGATTTCGATTACAAAACCGCAAGAACACTGAGCTTTCTCCCGATCTGCCATATCTTCGAGAGAATGATCTTTTATCTGTATCAGACAAAAGGCTTCTCCATTTATTTTGCCGAAAGCGTGGAAAAAATGGGAGAAAATATGAAAGAAGTGAAACCGCATTATCTTACTGTGGTTCCCCGACTTCTGGAAAAAGTATATGATAAAATTTACGACAAAGGTGTTTCTGGAGGTGGTTTGAAAGCGAAAATATTTCTTTGGGCTCTCTCAGTAAACGAATCCAAAAAGAAAATTTCCAAACCGAGCGGACTGAAGGAAATTATTGCCGATAAGGTGGTTTTTAAAAAATGGAGAGAAGGACTGGGCGGAGAGATCGTAACGCTGGTTTCCGGTTCCGCAGCTTTATCCGAAAGACTGAACAGGATTTTTCAGAATGCGGGAATTCCGGTTCTGGAAGGTTACGGATTAACGGAAACTTCACCTGTGATCGCGGTAAATTCTTTTAAACATCTGAAAGTCGGAACAGTTGGAATCCCGTTAAAAAATGTGGAAGTGAAAATTCAGGAAGACGGTGAAATTACAGTGAAAGGTCCGAATGTTTTTATGGGTTATTATAAAAACGAAGAGCAGACAAAAGAAGCATTTACGAGTGACGGATACTTTAAAACCGGTGATATCGGACATATCGACGAAGAAGGATTCCTGAAAATTACCGACCGTAAAAAAGAAATGTTCAAAACTTCCGGCGGAAAATATATCGCACCGCAAATCATCGAAAATCTTGCGAAGGCATCAAAATTCATCGAGCAGATTATGGTAGTCGGAGACGGTGAAAAAATGCCTTGCGCCATTGTACAGCCGGATTATCTTTTTGCAAAACACTGGGCAGAGCTTCATAAATTAAATATCGGAAACTCTCCCGAAGAAATGTCCCGAAGCAAAGAGCTGAAAGACCGAATCGAGAAAGAAATCGATAAGATCAACAAAGATCTCGGAAATTGGGAACAGATTAAAAGAATAGAGCTTTCTCCGGAAATCTGGTCTATTGAAGGCGGCGAGCTCACTCCTACTTTAAAGCTGAAAAGAAAAATAATTAAAGAAAAATACCTGGATCTTTATAATAAAATGTACGGGCATTAATCAATCCGGACAATATCAGGATTCTACGATTACGAAAATTTTTCACTCATAAAAAAAGTTTATTGAAACAGGTTCAATAAACTTTTTTGTATACAGGCAATAACCGGATATTCCGGAAATTTTACCAGCTATTTTTTTACATATAGCTTTCAATCGGTTCGCAAGTGCAGACCAGATTTCTGTCGCCATATGCTTCATCCACTCTGGAAACAGAAGCAAAGAATTTATGTTCTCTCACCCAATCTAAAGGATAGGCTGCTTTTTCGCGGCTGTAAGGTTTGTCCCAGTTATCGGAAATTACAAGCTGTTCTGTATGAGGCGCATTTTTCAGTACGTTATTTTCCTTATCTGCTTCTCCGTTTGCGATTTCTTCAATTTCTTTTTTAATGGAAATCAATGCTTCCGCGAAACGGTCGATTTCGGATTTGCTTTCGGATTCGGTAGGTTCTATCATCAAAGTTCCGGCAACCGGAAAACTTACTGTCGGAGCGTGGAAACCGTAATCCATTAAACGTTTCGCAACATCGGCAACTTCAATTCCCAAAGATTTGAACTGACGGAAATCCACGATACATTCGTGCGCGACTCTTCCCTTTTCATTCGCATACAGAATCGGGAAATGTTCTGCCAGAATTTCTTTCAGATAATTGGCATTCAGAATTGCGTATTCCGTTGCTTTTTTCAGTCCGGAAGTTCCCAGCATTTTGATGTAAGCATAAGAAATATTCAATACCAAAGATGATCCGTAAGGTGCTGCTGAAATAGCATCAATCGCTTCTTTTCCACCGATTTTAATATTTGGGTTGGACGGTAAAAACGGAAGAAGATGTTCCGCCACACAAATAGGACCAACTCCGGGACCGCCTCCTCCGTGAGGAATTGCGAAAGTTTTGTGTAAATTCAAATGACAAACATCCGCTCCGATATTTCCCGGACTTGTGAAGCCGACCTGAGCGTTCATATTCGCACCGTCCATATAAACCTGACCTCCGTTTTCGTGAATAAGTTTCGTGATTTCCTTAATATTGGAATCGAAAAATCCGTAAGTGGAAGGATAGGTAATCATCACCGCAGCGAGATTTTCGGAATGTTCTTCCGCTTTAAGCTTTAAATCCTCAAAATCAATTTCTCCGTTTTCGAGATTTTTCACAACCACTACTTTCATTCCGGCGATTACTGCAGATGCAGGATTGGTTCCGTGTGCAGATTGAGGAATCAGAACAATATTCCTGTGCTTGTCGCCTCTGGATTTATGATATTCGCGGATCACCATCAAACCTGCATATTCGCCTTGCGCTCCGGAATTCGGCTGAAGCGAAGTCCCTGCAAATCCGGTAATTTCCGCTAAATCTTTTTCCAGCTCTTTTATCATTTCCTGATAACCGCCCGCTTGTTCTGTCGGAACGAAAGGATGCACATTTCCCCATTCTGCCCACGATAAAGGCAGCATTTGCGTCGCAGCATTCAGCTTCATTGTACAGGAACCAAGCGAAATCATTGAATGCGTCAAAGACAGATCTTTTCTTTCCAACCGTTTGATATAACGCATCAGTTCGGTTTCCGTATGGTATTTATTGAAAACTTCTTCCTTAAGGATCTCATCCTTTCTCAACAATTCCTGCGGAATGGAATATTCTTCCTTAACCAAAATTTTAAAGCTCTGCTTATTCAGAAAAGTCGCAAAAGCATCCAGCAGCTTCTGCATTTTATCCAATGTGGAAGTTTCGTCAATGGAAACGCTCACAATTCCTTCCGAAAAATAATTGAGATTAATTCCGTAATCCCTCATCAGAAGCATCAGCGATTTTTTATCATTTTCGTGCATCCTGATCTTCACGGTATCAAAAACCGATTCTTCCACTACATCAAATCCCAGAATTTTCAGAGCATCGTGAAGCGCATTGGTTTTAAAATGAATCTGATCAGCGATGAAATTCAAACCTTTCGGACCGTGATATACTGCATACATTCCTGCCATTACCGCCAGAAGAACCTGCGCTGTACAGATATTGGAAGTCGCTTTTTCTCTTTTAATATGCTGTTCTCTGGTTTGAAGCGCCATTCTCAACGCACGTTTTCCGTAAATATCCTGAGAAACTCCGATAATTCTTCCCGGAATATCTCTTTTATATTCTTCCTTACAAGCGAAAAATGCAGCGTGAGGACCACCGTAACCCATCGGAATTCCGAATCGTTGTGATGTTCCCACTGCACAATCCGCACCCATTTCGGCAGGAGATTTCAGTTTTACCAAGGCAAGAATATCGCAGGCGACAGCCACCTGCAAATCGAATTCTTTATAATAATTAATGTTTTCGGTATAATCCAGAATAATTCCGTTTTTTCCCGGATATTGGAGAAGAACCCCGAAATAAGTATTGTTAAACTGGTGATTTTTGTGATTTCCAACAATCACATCAATTCCCAGACCTTCCGCTTTGGTTTTTAAAACCGCGATGGTTTGAGGAAGCACCAGATCGGAAACGAAAAATTTCTGCGCTCCCGATTTTTTCTGCTCTTTGGTTCTGCTCTCAAAAAACATATGCATCGCTTCTGCTGCGGCAGTTCCTTCATCCAGCAAAGAAGCATTTGCTAAAGAAAATCCGGTAAGATCGCAAATAATGGTCTGGTAATTCAGCAAAGCTTCAAGTCTTCCCTGCGCAATTTCTGCCTGATACGGAGTATAAGCGGTGTACCAGCTCGGATTTTCCAGAATATTTCTCTGGATCGGCGATGGCAGAATGGTTCCCGAATATCCGAAACCGATATAATTATCAAATATTGCATTTCTGGAAGCAAGCTCTTTGGAATGCTGCAACATTTCATATTCTGAAAGCGGCTGGGAAATCTCCAGATCTTTTGATAAACGAATGGTTTGCGGAATGGTTTGGGAAATCAGCTCCTCAATATCCGAAACACCGATTTTTGCCAGCATCTCCTTTTTATCCTTTTCGTTGAGGGAAATGTGGCGGTTCACAAACTGTGTAGTATTCATAAATTTTTATTAGATTTTCTTTAGAAAAAAAGTTTCGTAAAAGTACAATTTTTTGCAAAATCGTGCAATCCTAATTTAAAATGAAAAACATCATTGTTTTGATTTATTCTAAATTAACATTATATTTGCAAAATGAATGCACCTGTAATTCCCTTCAAAATTGCACCATTAATGCCTGTTTATGGTTCTTCTGAAGAAATGTACTGCGGTAAAAAGAAATGCTGCAAGAAATTCAAAAAGGGGAAACGGTGCAAAAAATGTCCGGGAAGACTGAAAATGGCGTAGAAGGCTATTGGCTGTTAGCAGATAGCTTTTGGTTATATTAAGCTGAAAGATTTTTTACTAAAACCAATATCATTAATAAAATAAATAGAATCAGCAGGATTATTCTGAAGATTTTCGGTTGTTGGCTTTGTTTTTTGAACGAAGGTTTTTCCGTTCCCGAAAAAGTTTCTTTTCTATTTACCGATCTTTCTTTATCATCCTCAAAAATTTCCGTAAAAGTAATTCCCTGAACAACAGTTTTATTGATCAAAGTATTCATCGCCTGAAGCACCACGTGGAATTTTCCGTCCTTAAATTCGGTGATTTTAAATATCCGTTCTCCGTATGCTTTTTCCAGTCCGAAAGGAAGAATTTTGACAACATCCGCATTTGCAGTCTGCCAGTTCAGAATGATTTCATCTCCTTTTTTTACACGGATTTTATTGGCGGAAAATGATTTGATATGAGGCGGAAACTGCGAGCGTGAATTTCTCTGCTGAAACCCGAAATTCTGGTCATATATTTTCCTTTTTTCAGAATCCGTTAAAACCTCATACGCTTCCTGGATTTCCCTGAAACGATTTTCAAAAAACTCATCATTTTCATTTTTATCGGGATGGTATTTCAGGGAAAGCTTGCGATAGGCTTTTTTGATGTCTTCGGAGGAAGCATCTGTTCTTATGCCGAGGAAATAATAGTAATCTTTCAAAAAAGGGAGTTTCAGATATGCAAAAATAAGTTTTTCAGCTAAGGATACGACAAAAAATATAGTAATTTTACTTTTGCCTTGATGCAAAAGTAACAAAAAATCAAGACCGGATTTTTTTGCTAAAAAATTAAAATTTCTTTTAAGAAAATTTCCAAACTCGGGCGGAAACAAGATTTGTTGTCTTAAACAATATTTTCGCCGCCACTCAAACAATGGAAATTTTTAAGTCGTTATAATTAAGAAAATCGGGATAAAAGAAATTCTAATTTTTCTTCACGCAAAAAACTCCTAAGTCAAAATCTGAATTCTAATATTTTTTGTTTTAATAAAGTCTTTCAGAATAAAAAACCGGAAAAAAAGGGTGATTTTACTGTATTGAGTTTCCGAAACAATTTCTAACTTTGAAAGAAAAACCAATGAAAACAAAATTGACCATTTTAGTCTGGGCATTACTGTCCACTTTCTGCTTCTCCCAGTCGAAAAAAGCAACAGACAAAGAAAAGCTGAAATTTTATTTCCCCGTAAAAAATGATGATTACGGAAAAAAGCTGAAAGACCTTGCTGCCCAGCTCTATCCTTATGAAATTAATGATAAAGAAGCAAGCAGTATAGACGATATCTGTATTGCACAAAAGGATTATCCTTGTATCATTACGTATTCTAAAACTGAAAAATTCCCCAAACACGGATTTTTTGTGAAAAACTACGCAGAAGCAATGATGGCAGATGCTTCCAAAGGAGAAAAATTCAAAAAAACATTCACTGAAAATTTCAGGAAAGATTTTACTTCTGCCGATGAATCCGCGAAAACGATGGTTGCAGGACGGATCTTCGATTTGCAGATGTTTACGGAAGTCGAAAAAATGAGATCGGATTTTATGGAGGAGCTTTCCAAAAGGGAAACCGACAGCATTTCCTACGATGATGCCTTAAAGCTGCTCAGCTTTGAGAGCTATTCCGAAATTACGAATGCGATATATCCGCTGGGAAAAGATATTGTGAAAGGTTACGTTCCCGAATATTCCCAGCCGTACATTACCGGAAGCCTGTGGATGTCCGTCGTAAAACCGAAAGAAGTGAACGATATTCCGGATACTTCCAAAGAATACAAGCTGCTTTTTGAGCTTATAGACTTCAATTATAAAAATGAAAAGGAAACGGCTTACAAAAAAGAGAACTTCGCTTTAACGGAAGCAGGAAGAATCATCAATCTTCACGTTGCTTCCGGAATTCCGGCGGAAAAGCTGAAAATGGTTTTCGTAATTCACGGAAACGCCGTAAACATTCTTCTGAACAATGAAAAATACAAAGAAAAATACAAAATCGATAATCCCAATATTGCACTCATCAAACAACTACAAAGTAAAGGAGCAAAATTTGTGGTTTGCGGACAACTGATGACGTGGGCAGGAATGAAGCTCAGCGATCTTACCGAAGATATAAAAGAAGCATATTCCGCGAAAACCGCTCTTACCAATTATCAGAATCAGGGATACATTCTCGAAAAAATTTCTGCGGAAGATTAAATATTTCGCATTTCAACTATACTACAACCCTTTCAGAGTTTTGAACTCTGAAAGGGTTTTTCTTTAAAATATTTTTTTTGTTTATTTCTTCCGGGAAGCGAGAATATCCTGAAACGGTCCATACTTGTGCCGCTCTTCGGAAAAGGGATCGGCAAACGGTTTGAAAGCATAATCTGCCGGCTTGGTTTTCAGGTTTGGCCAATCTTCTTTAAAAAATTTTTCAGGATGCGGTCTGGAAATAATGTAAGCAGCAACATCCCAAGCTTCTTCTTCGCTGAGAACAGGTTTCTGATAGGTTGCCACATTGTCCGGCATATTAAAACGGATAAATCCCGACAAATTTCTGATCCGGTACAATCCTGCCGAAACATTGAACGAATCTTTTCCCCAAAGCGGCGGATAAAGAAAATAATTCCCGGAATTTCCGGAAGCTAAACTTCCTTCTCCGTTTTTTCCGTGGCATTGCACACAATTTTTTTCATAAACCAAAGCACCTTTTTCGGGATTCGCGGCTCTGTTCAGGAGATTCAATTTCGGAATTCCGCTGGTTTCGGAGGCTTCATTTTTCGGAATATTTTCACCGGCATAATTGATGTAAGCCTTCATCGCTTCCAGCTCTTTTCCTTTTTTTAGGGGACTTCCGTTCAGGCTTCTTTCAAAACAATCATTGATCCTTTTTTCCAGAGATTCTTTCGTTCCGCTCCGTTCCCTGAATTTAGGATAGCCGGAAAATACAGCCTTATAATTATTCCCGTAATCTTTTGTCCCGGCTTCCAGATGGCAATTGGTACAGTTCATTCCATTGGAAGTTTGTGAGATACTGCCTTTTGGTCCGAAATATTTTGAAGTGGAAACGATCAGATCCTTTCCATAAGCAATCAGTTCGTGATTTTGATTTCCGGTCTGATTCTGAACAATGGGTTCCTGATTTTTTGAACAGGAAAACAAAAGAAAAAGCAGGCTTAAATATTGGATTTTCATCAGGTTATCGTTTATGTAAAGGTAAAAAAAATGAAATAAATGAATGAAAATGAAACAAAAAAAGCGAAACCGAAGTTCCGCCGAGTTAATAATTGATAAATCTGAAATATTATGCTTCCGAACGCTGAGTTCTGCAACATCTTGAAGCAAACTGTTTTTTCATTTTACTTTTCAGTTCATTGTACTGTTCATCATTCATTTCACGGATTTTATCTGCAAATCCGAAAGGCGTTCTTTCCTTAATGTCATATTCCTCGAAAATACCTCTTATCGTTTTTTTTCTTTCGGATATTTTTTTCGCTGCCAAAGCAACTCCTACCACTGCAAGTGCTCCGAAAGCACCTTTTAATGCTGAATTTTTCATTTTTTTTAATTTTAAATTTTACTACTTTGTTTTAATAATTTTTCTAAGCGCTTATATTTTTTAAGACGTTCAGCTTTTTGTTTTACTTTAAATATTTTTGATTTTTTTAACCCTTAATAATCAGTATTTTAAATATTTGAAAACATTTCCTGATTCAATAAAAAATCCTTCAAGGTTTTTGAAACCTTGAAGGATTAATTCAACAAATGATATTTTTCATTAGTTTTTCCGGCAGAAAGGCGAATTTTCAAAACGTTCTTTCAGCTTCTGCCTGAATTTTTCCTGCTCTTCGGAACTCATATTTTCCATACGGTTTTTCCATTCTTTTTGGCGGCAGTGTCCGAATTTTCCTTTTCCGCCTCCTTTGAATCCTCCGAAAAGAATTTTACTCAGAACCAGAATTCCCATTGCCTGCCAGTAGGTGATGCTTTTCACACCGATAATCTCGGGAAGAAGCGCATTCCAAAGCCACATTACAACCGCCGAAATCAGGAAGAACATCGCGATAACGGCGACCACTATTAATAATCCTTTTGCTTTTCTGTTATGTCTCATAATTACTGTACTATTAATCTAATAAATCTCTGTATAAATTGTGAAGTCTTTTCCTCAAATGTTTCACGGCGTATTGTTTTCTGCTGATGATGGTTTTGATGTTTTCGCCTTGTTCATCGGCAATTTCCTGCAAAGTTCTGTCGTTAATCTCATTTTCCACAAAAACATACCGCTGCTTTTCGGGAAGCTGTTCTATTGCAGTCTGGAATTCTCTCCAGATTTCTTCCTGAAAAAGTTTCAACTCCGGACTTTTGGAATTATCCAACAGCAAAATATCTCTTATGGAAAAACTTCCGTCTTCATCCTCATATACAAAATCTTCGAGGTTGCTGGTCTTCTTTTTCCGGTAACTGTCGGTAATTTTATTCGCCGTTACACGATAAAGCCAGCTTCCCACATTTACGATTTCCGAAATATTGGAAAGATTGCTGAACTGATACCATACTTCCTGCAAAATATCTTCGGCATCTTCCGCATTATTCACCTTCGGGCGAATGTAGGACATCAACTTTCCGCCGTAATTTTTCACGGTCGTATTGATGATATTTTGCTTTTCCTTTTCGGACATCAGAAGTTCTTGGGCAATCTCCATATTGCTATGACGGATTGCTTTTGGGTTTTACTTTATTTATTTTGAAAATAATTTTAAAAGTATTGAAAAGTATTGATTTTTCGAGCTAAATTTTCTTATTTTTAAAAGATGAAAAAGAAATTAGTCGTACTAAGCGGAGCAGGAATCTCGGTGGAAAGCGGAATAAAAACATTTCGCGACAGCGACGGATTGTGGGAAAATCATAGAATCGAAGACGTGGCAAGTCCGGAAGGTTTTGCCAGAAATCCGCAAATGGTTCTTGATTTTTACAATCTGAGAAGAAGACAGCTGAATGATGTTTTCCCGAATGAAGCTCACAAAATTCTCGCTGAGCTGGAAAAAGATTTCGATGTGGAAATTATTACACAGAATGTTGATGATCTGCACGAAAGAGCCGGCTCATCGAAAGTTCTTCATCTTCACGGAGAGCTGAAAAAAGCGCGTCCCGTAAATTCCGACGGAAAAATAATTCCGTGGGAAAAAGACCTGAATCTTGGAGATCTGAATTTTGAAGGAATACAGCTTCGTCCGCATATCGTTTGGTTCGGAGAAATGGTTCCGGAAATGGATAATGCTGTTCAGATTGCTTCCGAAGCGGATATTTTTCTGGTGATCGGAACTTCGATGCAGGTATATCCTGCTGCAAGCCTGATCCGGTATGTTCCGGAATATTGTGAAATTTTCGTCATCGATCCGAATCTTTCTCATTCTTTTACAAAAGAAGAAAACTGCTTTAAAACTTCCGCAACGGAAGGAATGAAACTTTTAAAGAAGAAATTTTTAACATAAAAATTAACATTTCTTGGTTTCTGTAAATATTTTTTCAAAATAAATATAGCTATTTAATAATCAGTAAAATAAACATTATATAAATTTTCGGTTTTAGAAATATCTGGCATTGTATTTGTTATTAAATTTAACATTAATTAACATTTTTTAACATTTAATATTTTTAATTCCTATGAAAAAATCTTTTGCCGGAAAATCAGGAATGCTGATCTTCGTTGGTGCTGTTGCTTTGGTGAGTGCAGCAGCCATTATTTTGAATTCCTGCAACAAAAAAGCGGATGAAATTTCTGAAACAGATTCAAAGAAAATCCGACCCAAAAAGGAAATTCAGAAAACGGCAGAAGAAAATAATTCCGGACTTCCTGAAATTGCGGAAAATAATAAAAGAATCATCTATTTAACCTTTGACGACGGACCGAACAACGGAACAAAAAATCTTCTGAAAATCGTTCATCAGCGAAAAATTCCGGTTACCGCTTTTGTTGTGGCAAAGCACGTTTACGGAAGCAGTTTTCAAAAAGATGAATTTGAAATTCTGAAAAACGATTCGCTGATAGAAGTTGCCAACCACAGCTTTTCCCACGCTGAAAACAAATATTCCAGATTCTATGAAAATCCGGAAAAAGTGATTGCCGATTTCAACCGTGCAAAAGATAGTTTACAACTGAAAAATAATTACGCAAGAACACCGGGAAGAAATATCTGGAGAACGGTAAACATCCATTCCACCGATATTAAAAAATCCGTAAAAGCTGCCGATGAACTGGAAAAATCCGGCTACAAGCTGATTGGTTGGGATCTGGAATGGAAACCTGACAACACGATGAAGCTGAAAGGAAATCATAAAGAAATGCTGAGAAAAGTGGACAGCATATTCTTCAATGATCTGGAAAAAACTTCTCGGCATTTGGTTTTCCTGACGCACGATCAATATCTGAATGATGAAAGTTCCGTAAATGAGCTCAGTCTTTTTATTGAAGGTTTGCAGAAATCCAACCGTTTTGAGTTCAGAAAAATTTCTGAGTATCCGAAAATTAATGACATTCTGAATTAGCAAAGTGATAAAATTTGTTAAAATTTATCACCGTACTCGCGATTATTTTTACCTTTAATTTATAATCAAAAAAATAATTTATTATGCCAATTGTAAAAGTAATTGAGGTAATTGCTACTTCTGAAAAAAGTTTTGATGATGCCGTAAAAAATGCGGTCGAGGAAGTTTCCAAAACCATTAAAAACATTGACAGCGTATATGTGAAAGATATGAAAGTTCACGTGAAAGATGGTTCTATTTCTTCCTACGGCTGTGTCTGCAAAGTTTCTTTCCGTGTGGAAAAAAATTAAAAAAACAAAAACCATCCTCAGTTGAGGATGGTTTCCTTTGCATTTGAAAAAATATGAAGAGTGGTTATTAGTTTACAGTTTAAGAGATTTTCATATCTTTCACCGGCTTCTAAAAGATTACACCTTTCGGGTAAATACCACAGTTCTTTCAAAAAACCGGTCGAAACCGGGAATTTTTTCTCATCATTCGCCACTTGTGTTATGTTGGTGTGTTTTGTGTTACAAATATCCGTATTTAATTAAAAATATAAAAGGGTGAAATCACCCTATTTTCAGTGATTTTTTATATCAGATCATTTTTGAGCATAAACATTACAATTCCGACTCTGGTTTTTACTCTTAATTTTTTGCAGATTGAATCCCGGTATCCGTCAATAGTACGAGGACTGATACACATTTGCTCGGCTATTTCCTTATAGGTAAGCTCCGAACAGGAAAGTTTCATAAATTCAAGTTCAGGTGGTTTCAGATTTATCAGAATATCCTCTAATTCCTCTCGTTCTGATCTGATTCCCAATAAGCTTTCCGTAACCACATCGGTATAAAAAGTACCATCTTTGCTTACAATATCTATCGCGCTGAACAGAATTTCGGGAGACATATCTTTCAGAAGATATCCTTTTGCTCCTGCTCGCAGCATTTTGATAATGGTTTTTTCATCATCCTCCATTGTCAGGGCAATTACTTTAATATCAGGAAATTCTTCTGTCAGTATTTTAGTGGTTTCTATTCCGTTTTTTACAGGCATATTGATATCCATCAATACTACTTCGGGAAGTTTTTCTGGGTTTTGTAATTCGTTCAGAAAATTTTCGCCGTTATCTGCATTCAGCACCACTTCAAAATCATCGTTTGATGAAATCATATTTTCCAATGCTTTGGAAACGAGCTTATGATCGTCCACAACAGCAACTTTAATCTTTTCCATTGTTTATTTATTGTAATTTATTGTTACGGAGGTCCCCACTCCTATTTTTGTATCCAGCTTATAATCAGCATTGATGAGCTTCGCCCTGCTTATCACATTCTTCAATCCGCTTCCTTCTTTACTTTCGCTTTCCAAAAATCCCTTTCCGTTGTCTCTTATAAAAATACAAAGATTTTTTTCGTCATCAGAAATATTGATTTCGAGGTTTTTCGCGCCTGAATGTTTCAGAACATTATTAATGGTTTCCTGAATCATACGGAACAGGATTAACCCATGTTTAGAATCGATGTCGATATCGTGCTTATTGGTAGAAAGCCGTGCATTGATCAGGTTAAGCTTTGTAATTCTGTTGATCTCTTTTTCCAGAGAATCCATCAGTCCGAAATGCAAAATACTTTCTGTAATAAAGGTTTTTGAGAGATTCCGGATATCCTGAATGCACTCTCCCAAAAGCTGATTGATTTCCATAAAATCTTCTTTTAGGTCTCCTTCGGTTTTGGAAAGAATAATATTGGTCATCATTCTTGCAACGGAAAGCTTCTGCCCTACATCATCGTGAAGTTCCTGACCAATATAGTTCAGCGTCTGTTCTTTAATTTCGATATGAGCATTGGCGATCTCACTTTCGAAAGAAGCTTCCTTAATCTGCTGATTATAGATGAGCTGGGATTTTTTTTTCAAGAAAAATGTATAAATGGTAAACATAATGCTCACCACCATAAGTATGATAATCGTTGATAAAATGATAAGAGTATCGGTTTCAGTCATATATCATAATACATATTGCTTGTTTTTTTACTCCGGAAAACGCCGTAGCTGAGAATTCCATAACCTATCAAATTTATGAAAAATAAAATGATAATGTACACATTTTTGCTTACCGAATAATCAACACTTTGCAGAAAGAACAGCAAAGGCAGTAATCCGACATAGATTGTAATCAGACTGAGGCTCACCCAAAACGGAAAATAATCTTTAATATTCAGAATAATATCGGAGTTAAATGTTTCATAAAAAAATAAAGTGATGGATACAAGAAGAAGAAGCGTTTCTACCAAATAAAAATACGAAGGAAATCTTAAGAGGAAATTTTTTCCTTCGATAATTCCCATAAGAATAAAAATACTTGCAAATACGGCAATAATCAGTAATTGTATTTTTCTGATCCGTTTCAGCTTTAAAAGCAGATAAAAATAAATTAAAAACAGTAGAAATGATAAAAAATTGACTCCTATTACAAAAAAATAAGTAGTATCATAATTGAAATCATACAGCCTTACAATCATTGAAGCGGTATTCACTACCGACATAATTGCCATAGCAAATGTAAATGCCAACGTGGTTTTTCCAAGTTTTTTTCTGTACACCAATAAAAGAATAAAAGGAACGAGCAGAAAAAAAACAGTTGCATTACGCATCCAATCCATCAGTTTTTATTTTCTTAATTAATATATTTTTGATTTTTTAAAGCTTTTTTCTTTTATTTAATACTGAAACGTAAATATTTATCAGAAAAAAAACGTTCTTCCGGAATGATAGTATTCCGGAAGAATGGATAATTAATAAGGCGGACAGATCGTTCCGAAATTCATTCCCGGAATTTCATCCTTACCAACTGCACTTTTTTCATTTTTGTCAGTTGGTTCATCGTACACTGCCGTAAAACATATAGTTTGATATCCTTTTGTATCCGGTTTCTGAATCGGACTAAGAACCTCGTTTTCAGGATACTGTCCCATTTTTATACAAATTCTCAGATTCGTATATCCGTTTTTCTGCGCCTCGCTTTTCACAAATTTCAGATACTCCTCTACCAGCTCTATCGGAAAAATATATTCTTTGGAATCGGGTTTGATTCTTCTGGCATTGATTGTTGAATAATTTTTAGAGTCATAAGTTTTCACCAGTTTCTCTAACTGAGTCTGATCAACCAGGTGATCTTTCAAATTTGATGTTCCCATAATTAATTTGTTTTGGTTATACTTATGCAAATTTATCTATATTTGAATTTCCGTACAACCGTGAAATCACCCTTTTTTTTATGTGAAAATCACCTTTTATAATGAGAGACAATTATTACCGGATAAAAGAACAAATCCCAGAAAATGTAGAATTAGTGGCTGTTTCCAAGACTCATCCTCCGGAAATGATACTCGAAGCGTACCATCTCGGGCAAAAAGTTTTCGGCGAAAACAAAGTTCAGGAGCTGATGGAAAAATATCCTGTGCTTCCAAAAGATATCAAATGGCACCTGATCGGGCATCTTCAAACCAATAAAGTAAAATATATAGCAGAATTTATCGACACCATTCAAAGTGTGGATTCGGAAAAGATACTGAGAGAAATTGATAAGCAGGCAGGAAAACACCAACGGAAAATTAAAGTTCTGCTTCAGGTAAAAATTGCGGAAGAAGATACCAAAACCGGAATGGAAACTTCCGAAGCCGAAGAACTTTTTATGAAATATCTTCAAGGTGAATTTCCGAATGTGGAAATCACGGGATTAATGGGAATGGCAACTTTTACAGACGACAAAGAACAGGTAAAAAGAGAATTTTCTTTTCTGAAAAGGTTTTTCGACAAGTTATCACTTCATCAAAAATTAGAAACACTTTCGATGGGAATGAGTGACGATTTTCCGATCGCTATCGAATGCGGAGCCAATTCCGTGAGAGTAGGTTCGGCGATTTTCGGTTCACGAAGCTATTCCGTTTAAAAAATATTAGGTACAATTATTGCAGCGGAAAAAATCATTTTAAATCAAAAAAACATCACTGAAAAATGCAGAAAATATTAATCGTAGAAGATGAAAAAGCCATTTCCGGAGTTCTGGAAAATATCTTAACCGAAGAATTGCCCGATTATGAATTCGTTATTGCGCAGGACGGACTGGAAGGCTACAAACATATTGAAAAAGAAGATTTCGTGCTCGTACTTTCGGATATCAAAATGCCGAAACTTTCCGGAACCGAGCTTCTGAAACAAAGCCTGAATCTGAAACCCGACACTACTTTCGTAATGATTTCCGGACACGCAGATATTGATACGGCAGTTTCCGCGCTTAAAGAAGGTGCTTACGATTTTATTTCAAAACCGATTGATATCAACAGGCTGATTACCAGCGTTAAAAACGCTCTGGACAAAAGAAATCTTTCCAAAGAAAATAAAAACCTGCAAACCGAAAACAAGACCTTAAAAAAGAAAGTCAATAAAAAATACCTGATGATCGGCGAAAGTGCCGCCCTGAAAAAAATTCAGGAAATGATCGACAAAGTAGCGCTTTCCGATGCCAGAGTTCTGATTACCGGACCAAACGGAGCCGGAAAAGAACTCGTCGCTCACGCGATTCACGCGCAAAGCGACCGTTCAAAAGGTCCGATGATCGAAGTAAACTGCGCTGCGATTCCTTCCGAGCTGATAGAATCCGAACTTTTCGGACACGTGAAAGGTTCTTTTACAGGCGCAATTAAAGATAAACAAGGGAAATTCGAGCTCGCCAACAACGGAACTATTTTCCTCGACGAAATCGGTGATATGAGCCTGATTGCACAGGCGAAAGTTTTGAGAGCGCTTCAGGAAAATAAAGTTTCGCCGGTAGGAAGCGACAAAGAAATTAAAGTGGATGTTCGTGTTCTGGCTGCAACCAATAAAGATATGCAGAAAGAAATCGAAGCCGGAAGATTCCGTGAAGACCTTTATCACAGGCTTTCCGTGATCGAAATTTATGTTCCGCCGCTTGATGACAGAAAAGAAGATATTCCTCTGCTGGTAGAACATTTTATCAGAATAATCGCAGACGAATACGGAAACACACCGAAAGAATTCGATAAAAAAGCGATTGCCGCACTCCAGAAATTTTCGTGGACAGGAAATATCCGTGAGCTGAGAAATGTGGTGGAAAGACTCGTGATCTTAGGCGCAAATCCTGTGACGGAAGAAGATGTAGTGAGTTTTGTGAGGAAATAAACTAAACTTATCAAGTTGCCAATTTTATCCAACAAATTATCAATGACAAAAACTCCGGAAAGACCAAATACATTCACTGAAGATTTGAAAAATCTAACAGGAGATGAAAAATCAATAATAATCTCCACAAAGTCTAAAAACTTACACAGATTTGATGAATTAAATATCGAAAATCTTTGGCTTATTGGAGCAAAGGAAAAGGATTTGGATATGATTCTTTCAAAATCCAAATTAAAATATCTGAATGTATATCAAGTTTTGGCAAAAGACCTTTCAATTTTTGAAAGTTTAAAGGATATTAAAGGAATCTCAATTGAATGGAATACGAAATTAGATACCCTTTGGAATTTTAAGGAAAATGAGAAATTAAGTTTACTTGAAATCACGGATTTTTCTAAAATATATGATATCTCACAAATTTCAGATGCCAAGCATTTACAATTTTTATCAATCGGCGGCGGTATAAATAAAGCGATGAAAATTGAATCAATAAAACCAATCACAAAACTTCAAAAATTAGAATTTCTAAGCCTGACCAATTTAAAAATTGCAAATAATTCACTAAAACCAATCGCCGAAATTAAAAGTTTGAAAGAACTTGATGTATCAAATCAATTTGAAACCCAAGACTATGCATATTTGAGTGCAAAAATGCATAGTACAAAATGTAAATTATTTAAAGCATATACAAATTGTAATATAACAGGAGTAAACAATGAATTGATTTGGGATACAATGATAACAGGAAAAAGAAAGCCTTTTTTACTTTCAACAAAAGATAATGCAAGAATTGAAAAATATAGTGCTGAATTCGAAAAACTAAAAAACAGCTTCATTTAATTACCCCGATATCGCGGATTTTTAATCCGTGATCATTTTAAAATCCACTCCATCTAAAACTTGATTCCTCCCTTTAAAAACCTTAATTTTGTCTTTTCATAAAAATTTGCAGATGGAAGATTATTTGAAAGGACTTAATGAAGCACAATACGACGCTGTAACTACGATCAACGGACCTTTGATGGTGCTTGCAGGAGCCGGTTCCGGGAAAACCCGTGTTCTTACAATGCGTATCGCTCACCTGATTTCCAACGGAATCGATCCTTTCAATATTCTGGCGCTCACTTTCACCAACAAGGCTGCCCGCGAAATGAAAGACCGTATCGCAAAAGTGGTTGGCGACAGCAATGCGAGAAGTTTATGGATGGGAACTTTCCACTCCGTTTTTGCGAGAATTCTCCGCAGTGAAGCGCATTATCTCGGTTTTCCGTCCAATTTTACGATTTACGATACGCAGGATTCACTGAATGTTTTAAAAAAAGTCCTGAAAGATTTAAACATCGATACGGATTTGTATAAACCAAAAAAAGTCCAATCGAGAATTTCGACGTATAAAAATAATCTGATTACGGTAAAAGCCTATTTCAACAATCCCGAACTGATAGAAGCTGATGAAAAGGCTAATATGAAGCTCATCGGTCAGATTTACCAGAAATATGTGGAAACCTGCTTCCGGAACGGCGGAATGGATTTCGATGATCTGTTATTGCGGACTAATGAACTACTCACCAGATTTCCTGAAGTTCTCGCAAAATATCAGGACAGATTCCGGTATATTCTCGTGGACGAGTATCAGGATACAAACCATTCGCAGTATCTGATTGTAAAAGCGCTGGCTTCAAAATTTGAAAACATCTGCGTGGTCGGCGATGATGCGCAGTCCATTTATTCTTTTCGGGGCGCAAATATTTACAATATTCTAAATTTTAAAAAAGATTATCCCGATGCGATCACGGTTTCTCTCGAACAAAATTACCGTTCCACACAAAATATTGTGGACGCTGCAAATGCCGTGATTTCCAAAAATACGCAGCAGTTTAAAAAAAATGTATTCAGCGATAATGAGATCGGCGATAAAATAAAAGTGTACCGTTCGCTTTCCGATGCGGATGAAGCCAATTTTGTGGCGGCAAATATCTGGGAAGTTCACAACAGAGATCAGCGGAAATTCAACGATTTTGCGATTTTGTACCGAACCAATTCGCAGACCAGAGCTTTTGAAGATGCTTTGAGACGAAAAAATATTCCGTATCGCGTTTACGGCGGATTGTCTTTTTATCAAAGAAAAGAAGTGAAAGATCTGGTGGCTTATCTTCGTTTATTGGTGAATGAAAACGACAACGAAGCTTTAACCAGAATCATCAATTATCCGGCTCGAGGAATCGGCGAAACTTCGCAGAACAAGCTGATTGTTTTTGCTGATTCTCAGAACATTTCCGTTGCGCAGCTTCTGGATAATTTAGGAATGTATGCACCACAATTGGGCTTGAACAACGGAATTCTGACCAAACTTTCCGATTTCTGGAGTATGATAAAAGCGTTTCAGGTATTATTAAAAACTGAAAATGCCTACAATGTAGCAATGGAAGTCGCGAAACGAAGCGGACTGATCAAATTTCTGAAAGACGATCAAACTCCCGAAGGAATTTCCCGGGTGGAAAATGTTCAGGAACTGATGAACTCGATGCAGGGATTTATTGAAGAACAGCAGCAGTTGGAAGACGGCGATACTTCTCTTTCCAATTTTCTCGAAAATATCGCGCTTTCCACCGATCACGACAATAAGGATAAAAACGAAGGCGACAAAGTTTCATTGATGACCATTCACCTTTCCAAAGGTCTGGAATTTCCGGTGGTGCATCTGGTAGGATTGGAAGAAAATCTGTTCCCAAGCTTTATGAGCTCATCTACACGAGAGGAATTGGAAGAAGAACGCAGATTGTTTTATGTTGCTTTAACAAGAGCCGAAAAGCAGGTATTTTTCACGTATGCAGTTTCCAGATTTCAGTGGGGAAAAATTACCGATGCCGAACCGTCAAGATTTTTAAGTGAGGTCGATTCAAAGTTTGTGGAATTCATCAATCCGGCAACGGAAAGCCGTTTCGTAAATCATTCCGGACTGAAATCAAATATCTTTGATGAAACACCGTCTGTTCCAAGAAATTTCAGGAAATTAGAGCCAAAGAAAAAGCTGAATATCAACGAAGAAAATTCCTCATCCAAAACCGAACCTGTAAAATTAACGCCGGTTTCTTCCGCAAAGATCAATTTCCCGAACGGAAATTCCCAGGATATTGAAGTAGGTGATAAAGTCCGGCACGACCGTTTCGGTGTCGGAGAAGTAATTTTTCTGGACGGAACCGATCCGCAGAATATCAAAGCCAAAGTACGGTTTCAGCACGAAGGCGAGAAAAATCTGATCCTGAAATTCGCGAAGCTGGTGAAATTGTAACCACTCTCCTATTATCTCAAAATGGGAGTTTAAAACTTTGTATATTTGAAATAAAAATATATAATGAGCAGGATTTTCAGTATTTTCTTACTTATCTTTTCTTCGTCTTTCCTGTTTTCGCAGGATTATAAAACCATTTCCAATATTCATTATTACGATGAAAGTGTAAACAAAGCGGATCCGTATATTAATGAACGCTGTGTTCTCGACCTTTATATTCCCGAGAAAACAAAAGATTTCCCGACTGTGATCTGGTTTCACGGAGGCGGACTGACAGGCGGGAACAAGGAAATTCCCGAACTTCTGAAAAATAAAGGAATTGCAGTAGTAGGCGTAAATTACAGGCTTTCCCCAAAAGTAAATGCACCTAAATATATTGAAGATGCTGCCGCTGCTTCAGCCTGGGTTTTTAAAAACATCAAAAAATACGGCGGAAACGAAAAACTGATTTTTATTTCCGGGCATTCTGCCGGAGGTTATCTCGCCACAATGGTCGGGCTGGATAAATCTTATCTCGGAAAATACGGAATCGATTCCAATGATTTTGCGGAAATTATCCCTTTCAGCGGACAAATGATTACCCATTTTACCGTTCGGAAAGAACGCGGATCCGGCGAGCTGGAAGCGCAGATTGATGAATATGCACCACTCCATTTTATTCGGAAAGACGCTCCGCCACTGATCTTAATTACCGGAGACCGCGAAAAAGAGCTTCTCGGAAGATATGAGGAAAATGCCTATATGATGAGAATGATGAAACTTTCCGGCAGTGAAAAAACCAAACTCTACGAGCTGGATAGTTTCGACCACGTTCAGATGGCACAACCTGCGTTTTTTATTCTTCTTCAGGAGATTAAGAATTATCAGAAGAGTTTACAGGAAAAGTAAAAAGGAATTTTTCCTCTGTTGCGGCAGAATCAATCACGAAACAAAATAAATGATTAATTCAAACTTCCCAAATACGCATTCCAGCCTGCTGTTTTGTATCTCAATGCCGCTTGTTCCGGATTTTCGGATTTATAAATTCCGCGTCCTACAATCATAAAATCGGTTTTCAGATTTCTGAAAATATGTTCCGGAGTATTGTATTGCTGCCCTTTTCCGTCGCCTTTATCTTCCAGATTTACACCGGGAGTAAAAAGCAGAAGCTCTTCGGAAACAGGTTTTTGCGAAACGCCGCCGATAATATTCGGATGGGAAAGTGCGATTTTCTGTGCTTCCTCAAAATAATTTTGATCGGTTAAAGTTCCTTTCGACGACATACTCAGAATCGCGATCACACCGACATCGAGGAAACAATCCAGAGATTCGTAGCCGCCGATCACCTGCGAAGTTACCAGATCCGCCCAGTTTGAGATTTTATAAATTCCGTGTGTGAACTGCAATTCCTGCGTATTCCCGATATCGGCGAATTTGCGGTCTTCCATCAAAAGGAAATTGTATTTTGCCGCTATATCTTTGAGAGGAAGAATTGTGGAATCTGGATCAAAATCAGAAATAATATCGATGTGCATTTTCAGCGCAATAATGTGTGGACCGACTTTTTCTGCGAAATCCAGAAGCTCTTTTGTAGTAATTACATCCGCGGAAGCGATCAGGTTGGATTTTTTTTCGACAGTGATTTCCAGAAGTTTTTTTCCGGCGGAATGTTCCGTTATTTCTAATTTCTGTTCGTAGGAAAGCCTTTTCTTTTCTTCAAATTTTACCACGTTTCCGGCAAGGAAATCATTGATTCTTTCCACTTCATCATCGGTTAAATGATTTTCTTCTTTCAGTAATTTAACAATTTCAGAAATCGTAAAAAGCGTATGAACACGGTATCCTTTGCTTTCCAGCAATTGTTTTCCACCCTGTTCACGATCCAGAACCACTACAATATCCGAAACCGAAATTCCCTCATTCTCAATCTCAGGAATGGTTTCTAGTAACGATTTTCCGGAAGTAATCACATCTTCCACCAAAAGGCAATTCTGTCCTTTTTTGAAAATGCCCTCAATCAGTTTTTTTGTTCCGTATTCTTTGGCTTCTTTTCTTTTGATGATCAACGGAATATAACTTTCCAGAGACATCGCAGTTGCCATCGGAAGTGCAGCATAAGGAACTCCGCAGATCAGGTCGAAATTATCCAGCGGAAGCATTTCTAAAAGATAATCGGCTAAATTTTTCAAAATTTTCGGTTCGGAAGCGAGCGGTCGTAGATCGACATAAAAAGGACTTTCAATGCCGCTTTTCAGGGTAAATCTCCCGAATTTGATAATGCCTAATTTGTAGCATTCCAAAAAGAATTCTTTTTTACTTTCCATTTACTTTTTATGATTTCCACAAAGTTAAGGAATTCATTATCTTTGAAGAAATTAATATTCGGATGAAACGACTTTCTTTACTCCTTATTTTCTGCTCATTTTTCCTCCTGAATGCTCAGGTAGAAGAAAAAAAATTAGACGAGCTTATTAAAAATACTTTAAAAATTTTTGATGTTCCGGGAATGTCGGTGGGAATTATCAAAGACGGAAAAACTGTTTATTCCAAAGGATTCGGGGTTCGTTCGCTTTCCAGTAATCTGGTAATGAACGATCAGACTCTGGTTGGAATCGCTTCCAATTCTAAAGGTTTTACCTGTACCGCTTTGGCAATTCTGGCGGATGAAGGCAGGCTGGATTGGGACGATAAAGTAACCAAATTTATTCCTGAATTTCAGATGTACGATCCGTATGTTTCGCAGGAAATTACCGTAAAGGATTTGGTAACGCACAGAGCCGGATTAGGTTTGGGACAAGGCGATCTGATGTTTTTTCCGGAAGGCGGAAATCTCAGTGTGAATGATATCATCCACAACGTCCGTTTCCTGAAACCTGAGCATTCTTTCCGGAGCGAAATGGATTACAACAATATTATGTTCATCGTTGCCGGGGAAATTATCCACCGGATTTCCGGAATGAGCTGGGCGGAATTTATTGAAAAAAGAATAATGAAACCTGTCGGAATGAATGCCAGCTTCGGAAGTTATTCCCGGGCAAAAGCAGCTTCCGCAGGAAATATTATCGATGCTCACGCTCCAATAAACGGAAAAGCAACCGCAATTCCGCACGACTGGAGTGAAAGCGCGAATGCAGCAGGCGGAATCCAGAGCAATATTCACGATATGCTGGTTTGGGCAGATTTTCTGATGAACGGCTTTACAACGAAAGACGGCAAAAAACTGGTTTCGGATAAGCAGATCCAGCAATTGTGGCAAATTCAGCAGCCGATTCCGATGGCTTTGAAAAATCCTTATGATTCTTCATTTTACGGTTACGGGTTGGGTTGGTTCTTAAGCGATGTAAAAGGTCACAAGCAGGTTCAGCATACAGGCGGACTGATCGGAACGGTAACGCAGTTTACTTTGATTCCGGATATGAAATTAGGGATCGTGGTTTTAACGAATCAACAAAGCGGAGCGGCTTTTAATACAGTTACGAATACCGTTAAAGATTCCTATCTTGAAATTGCAGACAGAAACTGGCTGAAAACCTACGGAGACAGAATGTCAAATTATTTTGAAAAAACTGAAATTGCGAAAAAAGAAATTTTCGGGAAATCTCAGGAATTTTCAAAAAACAAAATGCTACAGCCAAAACCGGAACAGTTTACCGGAACTTATACCGATCCTTGGTTTGGTGATGTGGATATTTCGGTGCAGAATAACGATCTTCGGATCTCCTGTAAAAATTCCCCACGACTGAAGGGCGAGCTAAAACCGTATTCCAATAATACTTTTATTGCAGTCTGGGACGACAGAAGCTATGATGCGGATGCGTTCATTATTTTTAATTACGATGAAAACGGGAAAGCAGTTTCCGCAAAAATGAAAGCCATTTCGGATGTTACGGATTTCAGTTTTGATTTTGATGATCTAGATCTGATGAGAACAAAATAATATTGTTCAGAAAATTAAAAATAGCGAACTATTGGTTCGCTATTTTTTTTAATTATTTCGATTTTCTCCGCTGCAATTCTTTTTGAATCAACCCTAATTCTCTTCCGGTTTGTCCGGCAACGGAAGTATTTTCCTGCGCTCTTCTGGTTAAATACGGAACCACATCTTTCACAGGACCGTAAGGCAGATATTTTGCAACGTTGTATCCTTTGTCTGAAAGCCAAAATGTAATATTATCACTCATTCCGTACAGTTGTCCGAAATAAATATGAGGATTATCGTGTTCAAGATTTCTGGCTTTCATTTTATCCATTACCAGTTCGGAAGATTTTTCGTTATGTGTTCCGAAAAAGGTGGAAACCCTGTCCAGATTTTCCATTACAAAATCAATTCCGGCATTGTAATTCTGATCGGTAGCTTCTTTCGTTGGCTGTATCGGATCGGGATAATTTTTTTCTTCGGCTCTTGCTCTTTCTTTTTCCATATAAGCTCCGCGAACAATCTTATAACCGATGAAATATCCTTTTTCTCTGGCTCTTTTCAGATGTTCGTTCATATATTCAAGGCGGTGCGTTCTGTACATTTGAATAGTGTTCCATACAATCGGTTTTTCCTTGTTGTATTTTTCCATCATTTCTTCGCAAAGCTGGTCTGCCGCATCCTGCATCCAGGTTTCTTCTGCATCCACCATTACTTTTTTATCATTTTCCCAGCAAAGTCTGCAAACTTCATCAAAACGCTGTACAACACGTTCCCATTCCGCTTTCTGGCTCGAAGTAAGTTCCGCTTTTTTTCCTATTTCTTCATATATATCAATTCTTCCGAAAGCCGTCGGTTTGAAAACAATAAACGGAATTGCCGGATTTCCAAGAGAAAAGCGGACAATATCCTTAATTTCCCTGCACACCGCATCAAAAGTTTCCTCGTCTTCTTTCCCCTCAATGGAATAATCGAAAATGCTTCCTACTCCGCGTTTGAAAAGCTGCTTTACTACTTTCATACTTTCTTCCCGGGTTTCGCCGCCGCAAAACTGCTCAAATAAAGTATTTTTCACAATTCCGGTAGCAAAAGGAAAATTGTTGTGAACGGTAAAATTAAGTATCGAAGATCCTAATCTGGTAAGCGAAGGCTGCTCGATCATTTTGAACATCCAGTATGCTTTTTTCAGCTGGGCATCGGATTTATCGGCGAAAGCGATTTTGGTATCGTTGAAAATTGACATTATTTTTATCAAATTTAAATTTCCCAAATTTAATAATACTTACAGAATTGGTAAAACAAATTTTAAGTTTAATTTTGTGATAAATATTATCTCAATGATTTCCGTTTTAGATGACCGTTTTTCACAGCTCAACAGTTTTATTTCAGAATTAAATCCAGGAAAGCTGTTTATTCTTTGTGATGAAAACACCCACGAATTCTGTCTTCCCGTACTTTTAGCAAATCTGGAAACCGATATTCCTTTTGAAATTATTGAAATTGAAGCAGGTGAAGAACTGAAAACCATTGAAACCGCGACACAGCTTTGGGAAATTCTCTCCGAATTTGAAACTGACCGAAAATCACTGATCCTGAATCTTGGCGGCGGCGTAATGACGGATCTGGGCGGATTTGTAGCTTCCACTTATAAAAGAGGAATAAAATTTATCAATATTCCGACGACACTTTTAGGAATGTGTGATGCATCTATCGGCGGAAAAACGGGAATTGATCATCAGTTCCTGAAAAATATTGTCGGGACTTTTGCGCATCCGGAACAAATTTTTGTATTTCCGGAATTTCTGGAAACGCTTCCTTTTGAAGAATTACGCAGCGGTTTCGCTGAAATGCTGAAGCACGGTTTGATCGCCGATAAAAACCATTGGAATGATCTGATCTCCATTCCCGAAATTTCTGCGGAAAATATTGCGCCTTATATCGAAAAATCAATGAAGATCAAGCAGAATGTGGTGGAACAGGATTTTAAGGAAGAAAATATCCGTAAAATTCTGAATTTCGGACACACGATCGGGCACGCTCTGGAGAGTTTGTTTTTGCAAAAAGGAAATCTGATTCCGCACGGAGAAGCGGTGGCTCTTGGAATGATCTGCGAAACGCGGCTTGCTTTTCTGGAAAACCTGATTCCGGAAAATGAAACAGATTTTGTTATTAAAAATATCCGGAAATTCTTCCCATACATTTCTGTTTCGGAATTTTCAGATAATGGAATTCTTTCCTTAATGATGAACGATAAGAAAAACAGCAACGGAAAAATCAATTTCTCACTGATTAACGGAATCGGAAGCTGCGTTTACGACTTTAAATCAGATGCTGGTAAAATTATTTCAAGCATTGATTTCTATCGGAATTTGGAGTAAGCAATTTCCGACGATGATTACTTTGACAAAGCTTTATTTTCAGGATATTGTTTTGTCAAAGTTTTACTTTTCTCTGTTTCAATGGATTTTTTTTAACAAAATCACTCCGGTTTTTTTCATAATTCCGGTTTTTTTCATTTGAAAATCGGCTTTAAAATTCTGAAAATCATAACAAATTTCAATTCTTATCATTTAATTTTTAATGAATTGATTACTAATTATTTATAATTGGTTTTATTTAATCAATTGTTTAGTTTTTGATAAAAGTCAAATGCAAATTCCCGAGTTTGGCAAGCAATTTGAAAATACGACCGCAGCAATTTATTGCAAAAAGTAGTAAAATTTAAAATTAAGTACAATTAAAAATTTGAAATTATGAAAAAGTTATTTTTAGGTGCAGCGATCGCGATCAGTTCACTTTCATTTGCACAGACATTTGGTATCAAAGGTGGAATGAATTTATCTTCTATTTCAAACGCGGATAGCTTTGATGTTGAAAATTCCAATGTCAATTCAAAATCAAAAGTAGGCTTTAACGCCGGAGTTTTTGCGAACTTCCCTGTTGCAGAATCTTTCAGTATTCAGCCGGAATTACTTTACAACGGTTTAGGAACAAAGCTTACAGGAAAAGATGAAACGGGTAATAAAGATGCATTAACCTTAAATGTGGATTATTTGTCTTTACCCGTGATGTTCCAGTATAATCTGGTTCCGCAGTTTTACCTGGAAGCCGGACCGCAGTTCAGCTATCTGCTTTCCAGTAAGGTAAAATATAACGGTGAATCTTCCGATTCCAATACTGATGGAATGAATAAATTTGATATTGGTATAGGTCTTGGAGCAGGATTCAATATTACACCTCAGTTTGGCATTAATGCAAGATATGTTGCAGGATTTACAGATATTGTAAAAGATAATCCTACAGACAATTCACTGAAAAATAATAATTTCCAGGTTGGATTGTATTATAAATTCGGAAAATAGTCTTGTTATCAATGAATAACAAAACAGGCTGTCTCAAACGCGAGACAGCCTGTTTTTTATAAAAACTATTAAAAAAAATTAAAAGGTTACATTTAATATCAGCTCTTTTCCGTCACGGATAACGGTTACCGGATGTGTTTCGCCGACATTCATTTTTGAAAGGCAATCCATATAGCTGTACACTTCTTTCACTTCGCATTTTCCAATTTTGGTAAGCACATCGCCAGCCTGAATTCCTGCGTTTCCTGCCGGACGGTTTTCCTGAACGCCGTCAATCACCATTCCGTCTTTGGAATCTGCATAGCTCGGCATAATTCCCATTGTTACCTTGTATTTCGGAACGGCTTTTCCCTGCTGGATTTTTGTTTTTGTGAAAGGAATCGTTTTTTCTTCAGCCAGATCATTCGCGATATTGAAAACATAATTGATCACCAGATTTACACCGTGGTAATTGATTTTGTCTTCATCATCACTTGGCTTATGATAATCGGTATGCGTTCCCGTAAACATAAAAAGTACCGGAATATCCTGAAGATAAAAGGAAGTATGATCCGATGGTCCTACTCCTGAACTGTCGATGGCAATATTTACACCGGCAGGTTTCATTTTCTTGATGAGCTCCGGAAAAATCGGGGAAGTTCCTACTCCTCCAACTGTAATGTCTTTTTCCTTGTTCATCCTTCCGACCATATCCATATTGATCATTGCAACTACATTCGGATATTTCTGTTTTACGTTTTCGGCGAATTTTTTTGAGCCCATCAATCCGTCCTCTTCACCGGAAAACAGAGCAAAAACATAATTCGCTTTTTCCTTTGTCTTGTTTTTGGTGAACATTCTTGCGAGTTCCATTACCGCTGCTGTTCCGGAAGCATTATCGTCAGCTCCGTTGTGGATCTGACCTTCGGAATTCGGCTGTGTGGAATTGTGATGCTGATTCAGTCCGAGATGATCGTAGTGCGCACCGATAATAATCGTTTTATCAGCCTTGTTGTCCAGATATCCGATTACGTTTTTTCCTTTTATATTCACGGAAGACTTATCTTCGTGCGGATTCAGCTTTACGGAATATTCGAACGGCTGGATTTCGGTTTTCAGTCCTAATTTTTTTAAATCTTTTGAAATAAATTCTGCTGCTTTTGCTTCACCTTCGCTTCCTGCCAATCTTCCCTGAAGCTCATCGGAAGCAAGATAAGAAATTGATTTTTTCAGTCCGGCTTCATCTACATATTCCGCATTATCAATATCTACCCAATCTGCGATAAATACGTTGGTTTCGTGCGGAGCTTCACCATCTCTGTTGCTGGAAAAGACCAGTTTTTTTCCGTCCGGAGAAAACATCGGAAACGCGTTGAATTCGCTTTCATAGGTGATTTGTTTCAGATTGGTTCCGTCAATATCAATGGAATAGATCTGGAAATCGTATCCTCTTGTTGAATGATGATTGGAAGAAAACAGTATTTTTTTATCCGAAGGATGAAAATAAGGAGCCCAATTGGCTTTTCTTAGATGGGTAACCTGCTTAAGATCAGTACCGTCAATATTCATCGTATAGATTTCCATATTGGTCGGAGCCACAAGATTCTGGGCAAGGAGATCTTTGTATTCTTTAATCTCTTCAGGAGTTTCTGGTCTTGAAGAACGGAAAACCAGCTTTTTGGAATCGTGAGAGAAGAACGCACCGCCGTCATATCCCAAACCAAATGTCAATTGTTTCAGATTTTTGCCGTCGATATCCATTCTCCAAAGTTCCAGATCGCCGCTTCTTGTGGAAGTGAAAACGATATATTTTCCATCCGGAGAAACTACGGCTTCCGCGTCATATCCAGGTTCATCAGTAAGCTGTTTCACAATTTTTCCGTTCAGATCGGCAACATAAATATCGAAATCAGGATAGATCGGCCAGAGATATTTTCCGTCTTTTCTCGGTTCCGGTTTCGGCGGACAGTCAGGGCTTCCTTTGTGTGTGGAAGCGTACAGAATATGCTTTCCGTCCGGCATAAAGAATGAACAGGTGGTTCTTCCTTTTCCTGTAGAAAGCAGTTTCAGATCGCTCGCCGCGTATTTTTCCTTATTCAGCTCCAGAAGGTAGATCTGGTCACAGCTTGCACCGATTTCCGGATTGGTAACCTGCATTGTCAGCTTTTTGCTGTCCGGTGAAAAGTAAGCTTCCGCATTATCACCTCCGTAAGTAAGTTTGGTAATGTTTTTCAGGTTTCTTTCCTGTGCTGATGCCAAAGAAGCTAATCCTAAAAAACTGATTGCTAATACTTTATTGAAATTCATTATACTGAAATTTTTGCCAAAGATAATCAAAATGAAACGCTGTGTAAAATCATTCTAAACAAAAAGCCAGAAAAAACCCGGTTTATGATATATTTCATATTTTGATTGCCGGTTTGAAATTGGGAACGAATTTTTAAAACTTTGACAAAATACTTTTGTTCATAAAAAATTTTAGTACTTTAATCGTATATTATTATTCAGAACCTTTTCAAAAAATTGAACTCTGAAAGGATTCTGTTTTTAAAATCCGGATATAAAAAAATTATTTATCTTTGCATATATTCTATATAAAATATAAATGGACTCGGACGTCGTCAAGCTTTTATTGGCCATATTTCTTGTTTTACTCAATGGCTTTTTCGTAGCCGCAGAATTTTCGATTGTCAAGGTGCGTTATTCTCAAATCCAGCTGAAAGCTGCGGAAGGAAATACACTGGCAAAACAGGCAGAACACATTATCAAGCATTTAGATTCATATCTTTCCGCAACACAGCTTGGGATTACACTTGCTTCTCTTGCATTGGGTTGGGTCGGAGAAAGTGCAATGCACCACGTGGTAGAAAAAATTTTTAATTCTCTTTCCCTGAATCTTGCGGAAAGTACCATTACTACGGTTTCTCTGGTTATCAGCTTTGCTTTGATCACCGTTATGCACATTGTTTTCGGAGAACTGATTCCGAAATCAATTGCTATCAGAAAAGCGGAGCCGACTACAATGTTTATTTCCTATCCGCTGCGTTGGTTTACTACGGTTTTCAAACCGTTTATCTGGCTGATGAATTCGATGTCGAACGGATTTTTGAGATTAATCAATATTCCGCCTGCAAGTGAAGGCGATATCCATTCCACGGAAGAATTGCAGCTTTTGGTAAAACAGAGCGCCGATTCGGGAGAAATTGAGGAAGAAAATTACGAGATCATTAAGAATGCTTTTGATTTTACGGATCATTCCGCAAAGCAGATTATGGTTCCGCGGCAGAATATTCTTTCCATTGATATAGAAGATGATAAAAACGATATTTTAAAGCAGATCCTCGAATCCGGATATTCCAGAATTCCGGTGTATGAAGGTTCTATCGACAATATTATCGGGATTTTTTATACCAAAGAATTCATCAGGGAATACATCAAGCATAAAGACGATTACGAAAATTTCGATATCCGTACTTTGGTTCGTGAGCCGTTTTTTGTGGTAGGAAGCAAGAAAATTTCCGATCTTCTGAAAGTATTCCAGCTTAAAAAGCAACATTTGGCTGTGGTCATTGATGAATTCGGCGGAACGGAAGGCATCATCACGCTGGAAGATATTCTGGAAGAACTGGTAGGTGAAATACAGGATGAAGAAGATGATGAAGAAAGCATTGTGGAAAAAGTGGGCGATAATGTATTCTGGGTAAAATCCACCAATCCTCTCGATGAAATTAACGAGGAGCTTCCGGAAAACCTGCCGTTATCAGAAGACGGGGATTTCAATACGCTTTCCGGCTACATTATGCACGAGCTGGATGATATTCCGGAAGAAAATCAGGAATTCAGAATCAATAATTATGATTTTAAAATCCTGAAAATGAATAATAAAAGCGTGGAACTGGTACAGCTCATTTACAATCCGAAAGATTTTATTGACGAAATCATCGATGAGATCCCTGAGCTTTAAAATTCTGAAAGAGTCTATTATTAAAAAACCTTGTCAAGGTTTGAAACCTTGACAAGGCTGACAAAAATACAGAATTTAAAATACAAGATCAAAAATATCTATCACCCAACATCCAGCCTAAAAAATATGTCCGAATTTTTTAACATTACCTTTTACGAAGATCCGAAACGCCGGTACGAGGAAGATGTTCTTGTTTTGGAAGAAACGGATGAAGTGTACAAGCTGATTCTGTACAATGATGATGTCCACACATTCGATTATGTGATTGACAGTCTAGTAGAAATCTGCAACCATACTTTGGAACAGGCGGAACAATGCACGTTTCTGGTTCATTACAAAGGAAAATGCACGGTAAAAACAGGAAGTATGAAGCTTCTGAAACCAATGTACGAAAAACTCATTTCCCGCGAACTGACAAGCGAGATTGTTTGATAGGCTTAAAGTTATAAATGGTCAATTTCGCTTCGCGAGTCGATCGTCAATTTACTTACTGGAAAAATTCACCATTCACTGCGATGCAAATTAACAATTGACTTTTTACAATCTGCTTCCGGCTTCCACTTCATAAGGCTCTTTATTTTTTTCGAAAATCCTCGTAAGCTCCAGACCTTCGACTGTAATGATATCACCCGTTCTTCGAATCCAGTTCCCTTCCCGAAGCCCGATCACTTTTGTATCGTTTTGTGTGAGAAATTCTTTAATTCTCGTTTCCCGCGTTTCTCCGTTGTGTTTCAGATCGGGATTCGGATCCAGATAATGCGGATTGATGTTGAACGGAATCAGTTCCATACAATCAAAACTCGGCGGATATACAATCGGCATATCATTCGTGGTTTTCATATTGATACCTCCGATATTGCTTCCGGCGCTGCATCCTAAATATGGCTTTCCGTTTTCCACGTTCGTTTTCAGCGCATTCATCAGGTTATTTTCGTGCAGGGTTTTTACGAGAAGAAACGTATTTCCGCCTCCTGTGAAATAGCCTTTTGCGTTTTCAATCGCTTCGGTTTTGTTTTCAAATTCATTCAATCCCCGAACTCTGATATTGATCTCAGCAAAAAACTCCGCTGCTTTTTTTGTGTAGTCTTCGTGCGAAATTCCGCCCGGTCGCGCAAAAGGAATAAACAGGATTTCATCAATTCCAGAGAAAAGCGGGATTATCTGATCTTTCAGATATTCGAGGTATTTTCCTCCGAACAATGTAGAGGTGGAAGCGAGAATGATGTTCATAGCGATCACTTGAATTACATTTACAAATATATCATATCCTTTCAAATTTTTCATTTAAAAAAAATCTTAAAAATATCCGTGCTGTTTGTTAAAGTCTTATTAAAAAACATAAAACCTCTAAAATTCAGCTTTTCGTGGAATTATTCTTGTTTTTTCTGTTCCATTAATCATTAAAAAATAATAGTTATGTATTTTAATAAGATGAAAACCGCATTTTTAGGACTGGCATTTGTAACGGCAGGTTTTGCAACCGCTCAATCCACCGATTCAGCAAACAATGCGACAACCAAAACCGGGCAAAATCAAGTTCAGGCAACTACTCAGGATGCGGAAGCTCTCGTAAAGCAGGCAACGGAATATCAGAACGCTCAGAACTGGCAGGCTGCCGTAGAAACGTGGAATAAAGTTTCTGCACTGCTTCCCGATTGGGCACCGGCATATTACAGCAAAGGTTACGCATATCAGTCTGCAAAAGATAATGAATCCGCAAAAGCCGCTTACGAAAAATATGTAGCAACGGTAAAGCCTGAAGAAATCGAAGCAAATAAGCAAACATTAGGTTATGCCTATTTTTTCCTCGCCTTTTCAGAACAGCAGGCCAATCCTGAAAAAGCAAAACAATACATCACAAAATCTTTGCAATACGATCCTTCCAACCAGGAAGCTGTAAAACTAAATCAGATTTTGAATTCTTAGGAAATTTAATTTTCTATGTGTTAAGATTCCGGAATTTTTCCGGAATTTTATTTTTATAAATTTCACCATCACGAAGGATTGAATTATCTTTGCAAAAACCAAAATATTTATGAAATTTTTTATTGATACTGCCAATCTGGATCAGATCAGAGAAGCGAGAGATCTTGGAATTCTTGACGGAGTTACTACCAATCCTTCATTAATGGCGAAAGAAGGAATCAGCGGAAAAGAAGCGATAATGCAGCATTACAAAGCCATCTGCGAAATCGTGAACGGCGATATTTCTGCGGAAGTTCTTTCCACCACTTACGATGAAATGATAAAGGAAGGTGAAGAGCTTGCTGCCATCCATCCGAATATCGTCGTGAAAATCCCGATGATCAAAGACGGTGTAAAAGCATTAAAATATTTTTCCGATAAAGGGATCAAAACCAATTGTACTTTGGTTTTTTCTGCGGGACAGGCGCTTTTGGCAGCGAAAGCAGGAGCAACGTATGTTTCTCCGTTTTTGGGAAGACTGGACGATATTTCAACGGACGGACTGAATCTTATTGAAGAGATCCGCGTGATTTACGATAATTATATGTACGAAACTGAGATTCTTGCCGCTTCCATCCGTCATTCAATGCACATTATCGATTGTGCAAAAATTGGTGCGGATGTGATTACTTCTCCGCTTCCTCCAATCCTGAGTCTGCTGAAACATCCTTTAACGGATAACGGTTTGGCACAGTTTATCGCCGATTCCAAAAAGCTGGCGTAATTTTTTGAATAGAAATAACTTGTATTATTAATCCAATACAGGTTTAGAAATACATCTTTTACTTTGTCAAAGTTTTCAGCCGGATGCTTGTACTTTGACAAAGTTTTTTTATGAAAATTTTATCTGTTTCAAATTAACAATATTAAAAAATGATAACCGAAAAACTTACAATCTCTGTTTTTGTAATAACACTTTTAATGCTTTGTGTGATTATTTTATTTGACGCTCCTGTTTATTTTAAAGAGCCGAAAAAACTTTTGAATACAGAGAAAAGATCAATTACGGCATTGCTATATAAAGCATCTGCAAAAATTTTCTCCCTAAGTGAAAGTTCATATCAGAATTTCCCGAAAATCGTATTCGTTATAGCATTATTGCTATTATTTTCCATAGCTATTCCAAATTTTGAGCTCCTGAAAACAATTCTCTTAAAGAAATAAGAAATTCACCAGCTGAAGATTCAGATAACTTTCAATATATTTGTTGAAAATAAATCTATATGAAAAAAATAGTATCCTTTTCATTTTTAGCGGTTTTTACAGTTTCATCTTTATCAGCGCAGACTACGGTTACGGTTTTTGACGATGTTCCGTTTTACAGTATGTACCATTATCTCGGCGAAGGCGAAACATTACCGCCTGAAGCATATTCCCAGATTCCGGAAGGTGCGATCCGTCTGCACGCTTACGAACGCGATATTATTTCCAGAAAACTCACCGAATCGGAAGTCGCTTCTTTGGGAAACAGCCTTACAATGAATGTTATCTTGATGGCTGCCTGTGATAATTACGATCGTCTCGCAGGTGTCAATCTTGCGCTTGTTCCGAAAGGAAGCACTACTTATACCTGGGAACAAACCGATGTGAAGCGTATTGAAATCGGTCGTTTCATCACTCCGTTTATGAACAAGAATAAAACACCGACTTCCGTTCCGTATACCTATAAAGTGGATAATATTGCCGCCATCGTTCACAATCCTGTTCTGATGGCGAATTATGATGCGTGGATCGAATTCCGTGCGGACGGCTATTCCGCTGCTGCACAAACGCAGGTTCAGGGATGTGCCGACAGAACGGATGTTTTCCGCGGAACTTTGCAGCTTGTTTCTTCGGGAACGGCGAATTCTTCTGCGAACTTCTTTCTTCCGATTTCTTACCGTCAGAATCTGAACAATTATAACTCCACCGATGTTCCGGGAGAAACGACCAGAATTGTTAATTTTGATCTTACAGAACCTGTGGAAAATGCGGTTTTGTATCTCATTACTTCCAATCACGGTGCGAATACCGGTGGTGAAGAATATGTGAGAAGAGAACATTTCGTTTATCTGGACAATCAGCTTCTTCATCATTACAAACCGGGCGGAAAATCCTGTGAACCGTACAGACAATATAATACTCAAAGCAACGGAATCTACGGAACCACCGCTAAAACTTTGAGAAACTGGCTTTCGTGGAACAACTGGTGTCCCGGAGATGCGATCCCGAACCGTGAAATAAAACTGGGAAATCTCGCAGCAGGACAGCATACTTTGAAAATTGATGTTCCTGATGCGGTTTTCAACGGCGGTGAAGGATATTTCCCGATCTCAATGTACATCCAGAACAGTGCAAGCGGACAAATGATCTGTGCTGCTCCTACCGATCTTATTATTACCAATCAGGTGAATAAAAAAATTGATCTTGCGTGGACGGAAAACGGAAGCAGCAATCAGTGGGATGTACTTTGGGGAAGAAAAAGTTCGTATTCCGCAACGTATGATTTTTTTCAGGAAATCAACGGCGAACCGAAAGCGTCCAGAGACGATCTCACGGTAAATTATTTTTACGAAATGTATGTGCAGTCCAAATGCACGAATGATATCACCAGCGAATGGGTAGGTCCCACTTTCTCCGATAAAATAACTTTGGGAACTCAGGAAAATTCTATTGAAAATATTTCGGTGTATCCGAATCCTGCAAAAGATGTTATCAATATCCGTTCTTCCTACGGAATAAAAAATGTTCTGCTTTACAGCGCGGACGGAAAAAAAGTTTCTGAAACCGATTCTTCCAGCATCAATATTTCCCAATTTCCGAAAGGAGTTTATATGATGACGATCTTCTTTACAAACGGGAAAAAAAGTATGCAGAAAATTATAAAGGAATAATATAAAGGTATTATTTGCACTAAACGGGTGTGGCGCTCGCAACAGCGAAACTTCAACATAAAAACGACAGACAAATTAGTCTGTCGTTTTTCGCATTGTACTGGTGTGAGCATTTTGCTCGTACTTTATTTCGATCGGGCAAGTCTGTAATCCGCTTGTAAAATATTTTTAGTAATCACGGATTATAAATCCGCGAGATCGGGTCTTAAGAATTACATATTTTTTTTATGGCACTAATTTTTAAATAATCACTATATATATCATTTTCTTTAATCGGATGATCTTCCAATTTGTCTAAATACAGATTATCAATTGCTAAATAATCATTATTCTCTGAAAGAATCTCATCAATAATTTTATTAAATCTATTCCTCGAGAAACCGTGTGAACAACAGGAAGTAATTAATATACCATCTTCTTCTAAAAATTTCAATGCTTTTTGATTAATTTCTTTATAATGAGTTGAAACATTGTAAAAATTACACGGAATTGGAGCATATTCTGCTAAATCTAGAATAATTATATCAAATTTTTCTTCAGAATCCTCATTAATAAAAGTGTTTAAATCTTGTTGTAGAAATTCAGATTTATCATATTGTAAGTTATTTTTATCATATATTTTTTTGCCTAAGTCTAAATATTTTTCCTCTTTGTCTAAATTGATGATTTTTTGAGCATTCTTATTTTTTGCTATGGCACCTATTGTGCAAGTGAAAGAACATAAATTAAGAATTTTTTTATTCTCGGCGTTATCAGCGATATACTTTCTTATATTTCTATTATCAATAAAGAAACCTGTCTTAGGGAAATCCTTTGGTTGTACTATGATATTTGTCGTATGTTCTTTACAGTCAATAATATGATTATAATTACCACAAAGTTCATCATAAAATACTTCTCCTTTTATCTTAGACCCTAATTCAAAATCTTTATTATGCTTTAATGAAATAGACTCAACAGTCATATCGAGACTTCGCAATTTATCACTAAGCACTTGACATATGAGAGTTCTATCGTTATAATATTCTTCTTTTTTAGCCTCAATTACAATATGCCCGCTATAATAATCAATTTCCAAATAGTTCAAATCATCCCCATTAGAATTTACCAATCTTAAAATATTGTAATCAGTTATATTTTTTCTTTTTTGGATGGCGCTTTTCAAAAGCTCTTCCACATTCATCTCATCATATAATATTGGGAATGAAATATCATTAAGGATGTATTCTATTCCTTCCAACATATCCAAACAATTTGTAAAATTATGTGTTTCAAAATGTGATTTTAGATTATTAAACATCTTGTTGATTTGTTCCTTTTTTTCTTTATCTATTTGAACTTTGAAAATCTTTTTACCATCATAACCGTACCAAACAGAGATAAAGAGTGAAAAAATTTTTAAAATTTGTAACGGATTTAGATTTTTTTCACTTGTAATTTGGAAAATTTCTTCATAAGATTTTTGACATTTTTCTAACAATTGTTCTTTGCCATAGTAACTGGTGTCTTTCTTAATTTGAGTATGATAATAGAATTTGTCAATAGTAGAATAGTCGCTGATAATATAGGATATATAGTTGAAAATATACGAATTATCTTTCATCAATCTACTTAATGTAATTGAAGATGTCCGGTAATATATCGGGTTGATTGCAGGTTCAATTGCATCACTTTCACTATTGCGAAAAGTAATTCGAGCATTATAAAATATGAATTTACAAAAGTTCTCAAATTGGGTGCGTTGCTCAGTATTCCAAAAATCGGTGAACTTTCCAATATAATAAAGGACTTCTTCTAGTCTTTCAGAATATGGAATTAAATGCTTTTGTATAGATGAATTACTATAATTTTGTTTTTTCTTGATATAATAATCTTTAATATTATCATACTTTTTAGCACAATCTATACCCCAATCTAACAATGTCTTGTTTAAGTCAATAAATTCGAATTTAAAAGCGTTGAAAAAACTAATTTTACTATCATTGTTTTCACGTACATTTACTCTTTCAACGTCTGATACAAAATAGTCGCTTACTTCATCCGTTTGATATACATCCCAAGCTTCTGAACACTTATTATCCCGTATAATTCGTGCCGCAGCTCCATTTGCAACGAGATATTCAAAAAATGATCTGTGGAAGAAAGTAAACTCATCTTGTCCCGATTCATTTTGCTTAACTTTTTTAATAATTTTCACCTTATTTGTTAATTGTACATCAAATAATTTTTTCACCCGGTCAAAATCCAAGTATTTGTTTTTACTAGCCAAAAGTCGTAAGTTATCTTCATTAAATGTTACTTTTGGTTTTGATTCATAATTTGGTTCAAATTTGTAATGCTGAAATTCAAGATATATTGCTATTGCAATTGAATTTAGCAAATCCATATATTCTCTTTTAATTTCAAATTTTATATTCTCATTCTCATTTTCATTAGTACTTAATTCTATCTCGGCATCCAATGATTCCGATATTGTAGCGTAATATAAATCGGCAATGTTATCCTTTAGTTCGCTTAGATTATTTTCATTAAGTTTTTTTAATAAATTTACAAAAAGAGGTCGCCTGTTAAGGTTTTTAAGTTGTAATATTTTTTTACGGCAACTATCACTTCTCAAATATTTTTTCAACTGTGTTTCTGTCCATTCCTCAATTTCAACTGCTATATAATTCCAATGTTGAAATTCAACAGCATTGTCAATGAAATCATGAAATTCTAATCTTATAGATGTGATAATTGGAAAATCAAATCCTATGATTTTATCTCTAAAATTTTTTAATTCTTCATCCTTGTATATTGACTCATCAATGCTGTCAAGAAGCAATAATAGCTTTTTGTTTTTTAAATAATCATCAATAATTTTTAATATTTCTTTATCTTCATCATGAATTTTCTTTATACTTAATTCTTTGTAAATGATTTCACATATGGAATTATTATGGTTATTGGTTAATTTTGATAGTTCATGATAAGCAAGATTAATTAACACCGCATAATTTAAAGTGCTTTTCTTCACATATTTTAAAAAAACATTTTCTAAAATTGTTGTTTTTCCAAGACCAAACTTTGAACATACAATAATATTTTCCTCATCTTGAATTCTCTTTAAAATAAAATCGCTTATATCAGTTTTCGAGTTTTTCTCCTCACGATTATCTAGTTTCCCATATTTATATGGTAATTTTTCAAAAATTTTGTTAATGTTTAATTCACTTTCTTTGTTTTCTTTGTATTTTGTAAGAGCATTTTTTACCGTTTTTTCACGGATGGATGTTAGCATTTCCTGGAAAAAAATATTAGTATTTATATTGTAGTAACTTGTACATTTAGTATTAGCCTTTATGACATTTTCTAAAAGTTTAAAATCATTTTTAATACTCTTAATTTCTTCCTTTATGTCGTTTTCTTTTTTGTGAAACGCCCAATGAATTTGACAGTTGTTTGTGGTGTTTATTATTGTTTCATATATGGCTTGAGAAAATGAATCTTTCCAACCACCATACCCAAATACAAATAAACTATCATGTTCCTTAATAATTTCTTTGAAAGCATCTATGTTATGTCTCCAATCCTCTAATTCTGTATGTGCAGTGTCGTTAAGCCAATAACCGTGGTAATGCTCTATTATAATTTCCTGCTTGGAGAGACTTATTTCTTTTCTATTCTCCATATTATGACTGGAATGTAATTGTAGAAAATTAATGTTGTTTTTTCTAAATGCTATTTCAATAAAAGGATCAAAGTTAGATGTGTATATCCTTGTTTTGTTATTTAGATATTTTGCAATTTTACCAAATGCCTCAAAACCCTTGTTTAATGATATTTTTGAGCATACTTCTTTTTTTCTCAGAGTTTTCTCAATAAAGTCATTTGGATCATCTGTAGTTAAGTCATTCTTTAGAATAGGAATAATTTCAGTTTTAAATATAGAATTAATTCTTGACCAATTATTTTCTTTTTCCCGTATAATTTTTGCAAGTTCTGAATATTGATTATCTCCCTTTTCTACTTCCTTAATTATACTATCATAATCATTTGTGTGATATTGTTTTAGTACCTCTTTAAATTTTTCTACAAAATTCATAGTGCTGCCAACTCCTGTTTGACTCGAGTTATTTTCCGAGTCATTTAATGACATGCCACTTCCGATAAGAATAATTATTTTTTTGTTTTCATCAAGAATATCTCCAATAAATGTATTGATTAACTTTTCTTCTGTCATTTTTTATGAATTGAAAGTAAATATCAAATGTACACAATTATTACGGAACGTAATTCCCTCAAACCCTCTCCAACTCCTCTCCATCAATCGTCGTCGTAAAAGTTCCATAATTTACGACCACTTTATTTTTCTTAATTTCTTCAATCGTTCCGACGGAAGTAGAGCCGGAAATCCGAACTCGTTGTCCGATTTTCAGCCAGAGTGAGCGTTCTTCTTTTTTCTTTTCCTCGATTTTTTCGTTGGTTTCGGCGATTTTTTCTTTGATGTCTTCCTTTTTCAACTGCTGCGTGATTTTCCGTTTGATGACCTGTAATCTTTTGCTTTCGTCTTTATCCGTGCCGAGTTTTCGGAATTTTTCCTGTTCCAGCAATTTTACGAAATCTTTTACCACGTCTTTTCGGGAAGTGCCTTTTACATATTTGTCGATAAAGGTTTCAATCTTGTTCCCGAACTGCAATTTGCGGTGTTCTTCCTCGTATAATTTCTGAAAATTAAAGAGTTTCTGTTCTAATTGTTCATTCAGTTTTTGCAGATTATCGCGTTTATCTTCTACAGAATCACGCTTTTCAGACAAATCGGATTTCAGTTTTTCGACTTCAAATTTTTCCTGCTGCAATTTCACAATCGTTTTATCGAGGTTCACGATATCGTGCTCCACTTTCTGCTTTGCAGATTTGATAATGAAGCGCGGGATTTTATTCTTTTCCGCCACTTCAAACGTGAACGAACTTCCGGCTTGTCCGACTTCCAATTTATAAAGCGGTTCTAAGGAATCCTCATCAAAAAGCATTGCGGCATTTTGAGCAGCAGGAAGTTGTTCTACGACTAATTTGATGTTGGTGTAATGCGTTGTGATAATCCCGAAACTCTTTTTATCATAGAAAAATTCGAGAAAACTTTCCGCCAAAGCACCGCCGAGTTCAGGGTCTGAACCCGTTCCGAACTCGTCAATCAACAGAAGCGAATTTCCGTCGGCTTCTCGAATCATTCCCGACATTTTTTTCAATCGGGAAGAATACGTGGAAAGATGATTTTCAATGGACTGATTATCGCCGATATCGGTCATAATTTTATTAAAGAAAAACATTTCCGATTTCGGATGAACGGGAACAAGAATTCCGCTCTGAATCATCAGTTGAAGCAATCCGACCGTTTTCAGAGTAATGGATTTCCCACCAGCATTTGGTCCTGAAATACAGATGATTCTGTTGTGTTCGGTTAAGGTTAAAGACTGCGGAAAAATTTCTTTATTTTCTTCTTTATTTCTGAGGAAAAGAAGCGGATGAAACGCATCTTTTAATCTCAACGTTTTATGACGGTTAATTTTCGGTAAAATGCCGTTGATTTTTTCGGCAAATTTGGCTTTTGCTCTCGTCAAATCGAGGTCGAAAATATAGTTTTGATAAGTAATCAACTGCGGTTGAAATTCAGAAATTTCGGCGGTGAGTTTTCGTAAAATCCTATCGATTTCCTTTTTTTCTTCTTCCTGATTTTCCCTCAGTTTAAAATAATGCTTTACCACCGATTCCGGCTGAATGTAAGTGATAGAACCGGTTTTGGAAATTCCGAGCGTTCTTCCCGTCACTCTTTTTTTGAAGCCTGATTTTACCGCCAGAACTCTCTGATCTTCAATAATACTTTCGCGAATATCTTCGAGAAAATCAGAATACGTTACCAAAGAACGGTTGAAATTTTCGTCAATGGCTTTTCTTGCGTGCTGGATTTCGGTTCGTAAAATTTTTAAAACCAGAGAAGAATCACTTTTCACTTCCTCAAAACGGTTGAAAACTTTATCCACTTTTTCGATAATTTCCTTTCTGAAATCCAGATCTTTCACTTCTTCCAAAAGTACAGGAAAGGTTTCGGAAAGCTGTGGAAAAAATTTTTGAAGTCTCCCGATTTGCTCCGTAATATTTTTAATTCTGATAAATGCCTTGTTTTCCAGACGGAAATTTTCAATCATCATCAGTTTCACGTCTTCTTCAATATCTTCGTATTCGCTGAACGGAATGGCATTGGAACTTTCAAAACTCGTGAGAAATTCTGAAGTTTTTTTCAAAGAAAGTTCCGCTTCATCGATGTTTATCGGATGAAGATTTATTATTTTTTCCGCCGTTTTTGGTGAAAAGGCAAAAGGAGCGATTTCCGAAAGCAGCTCCGGAAATTCGAGTTCGTTTAAATCGGATTGGTTGATATTCACAGTGCAAATTTAATCAAATTCAAAGTTTAATGTTCAAGGGTTGAAGTTTGATGAACATTTTTTCGGTTTATGAATAAAAAAGAACCCGCAGCAAAAGCCGCAGGCTCAAAAACAACTCCTAAAACATTTAATGAAAAAAACGATTAAGAAAATATATTTAATTTGATAGTAAGCTGTACTTACTGTTTGCCGGGTTGTTTTTATTTTGCTGTCAGTGAAAAAATCAGATCCAGCTCGTCTCTTACTACGATCATTCCGCCCATTTTTCTCGGTGGCTTGATATCGAAATCACTGAAACGCACTTGTTTTTTGCCTGTCCATTTTTCTTTTTGCTCACTGAACGCGATCTGGTATGTTCTGTTTTTATCCATCATCATCACCTGAATCTGTGCGGAATACCCGTTTTGGCTTTTTGTAATTTTTACAAACTTTATGCTGAGGTTCGGGTATTTTTCCGATTCCAGTGTTTTCTGGAAATCTTTGGTCATCATTCTGTTCTGGCAGTCAAAATCATTTACTTTTAAACTGATATCAGGAAGCTGCGAACCGGAGAAATTATCATTTCTGAAAGATGCATTGGTGCATTTGAAACTGTTGACATTGGTGGTTCCGTTGATCTGTATGTAATTTCCCTGCGCATTGATTGTCTGTATTCCTGAAATTAGAAGAACTGCCAATAAAATTCGTTTCATATCAAGGTTTTTAAAAGAGGGGAAAGATAAGGTTTTTATTTTCCCCTCTCAAGAATCTTTATATTTTAGAATCCGATTGTGGCTTCGAATACGATTCCGTTGAATTTACCTCCGGAAAGTGCGGATTTCTGATCTTTATTGGCATCGTACACATTCCATACATCGCTTTGATTGTATTTCTGATTTACATATTCCACTTTTGCGAGTACGTTTTTGGTCATATACCAGCCTCCTGCGAAATTGAAACGGTCAATTTTTCTTTCCAGAGCTCCGTCGTAATCTTTACCGCTTACACTGTTGTATTTACCGCCGATGTAGAATTGTTCTTTTCCACCGAATCGGTAAAGCAACTCACCTGCAAACTGGTTGTAAGAACCATCGGAATCTCTTTTTGTGGTCGCGTTCAGAAGCTTGTTTCCGCTTGCGTGTTCGAAAGTTCCGAAGAATTCAAGTCCTTTATATTTGATGAACGGATTGAACTGGAAAGCAGTCATTTCTTTGAAGTTCGGATCAAATCTTCCGGTAGAAGGATTGGATGTTCCCATTGCATCGGATAATGCGCTGTTGGCGTTGTTGGTTACCAATAAAACATAGTAGTATCTGGAACCGGCTCTGTCGTCGCTGTACAGTTTACCGTTGGTATTCAGTCCGTTTGTTTTGATAATGGAACCTGTTAAACGTACTCTCAGATCGCTGTTTATCTGTTTGTCGTATCCTACTTTCGCATAGATAGACGGTTTGTTTTCGTTTGTTCCTTTTGTTGCAGTCTGATTCAGCTTTCCATTAGAAACCCCGATCATTCCCATAAATCCGTCTCTGAAATAATAGATCTCACCAAAAGCCTGAGTAGAGAACGCATCCATAATGTTATTTTCCACGAAAGGATTGTTGATGGCTTCGGCATTATCGGTTCTTCTGAAATGAGCATCACCGTAATTCAGCTCATCCATACCGATTTTGATTCTGGCATTTTTCATAAGATCGGATAATAATCCTTTTGAAATAAAATCCAGATTATCAATTTGGATATATCCTCCTTTTACCCACGCTTCGTTGTGGTGACGTGCGGAAAGATACGTTCTCAGGTGCATTTTCAAACCTTTTGCAAGATAGGCGTTGATATCTAAATTCGCAGTAGGAAGGTTGAAATCCGCTCCCATTGTATTCAGTTCATAATCTTTTCCGAGAACTGCTTTTGTACTGTGATCCAGAGATTGGAACTGTAGTGCGAAATCTCCGCCTACGGAAATTTGAACACCATCGTATTCCGGAGCTTCAATTTTAGGATCCTCAAAAATATTCCGTGTCGTTTTTTCGGGAGCTAAATAATCTCTCATTGTAGTAGTGGCGGTTTCCTGCGCAAAAGCGAAACCGGTCATCAATACTGTTGATAGTAAGCCTGTTTTTAAAAGAGTTGTTTTCATTGTGTAAAATTTAATTTTTATTATTTCTTTGTTTATTAAATTATTGAGCTACGATGGTTACTTTAATTTTCACATCATCTCCAGTTTTTATGCCCATAAATCCGGGTTTTTCCATTCCGAAATCGGACATTTTTACGTTTTCGGTTCCGGTGATGGTGTAAACATTTCCTTTTTTAGTTACAGTTACCGGAAAAGTTGAATTTTTGGTAACTCCTGCGATGGTTAATTTTCCTGTCGCATTTCCTGAACCGATGTTAATAGAAGATGCGGTAAAGGTGATGTTTGGTGCTTTTTCGGATTTTAAGGCTTTATATGCCTTGTTGTCCATCATTTTTCCTTTTGTACTTTTAAGGTTGGCAACCGGTATGGAAAATTTTACGTTTGTGATGGTATTTCCGCTTACTGTTCCTGAAAAAGTGGAGGAACTTGCGCTCATTGTCCAGTCGTGAAGTGTAGAGGTTCCGTCTACTGTAATCGCTGAACTTTTTTCAGAAATGTTCTGAGCATTTGCAAATTGAGACATTGTTAAGATTCCTGCAAATGCAGTTGAAGTCAGAATTGTTTTTAAAATTTTCATTTTCGTAAAATTTAAAGAGTTATTTTATTAATTATCTATCATTTTTCTTATACAAATTTACAGTCTTTAAATTTTAATCCATAATTTATTGATATGATATAAATCTGTACCGTTTGTTTATATTATTAAATTGATAAAGAATTAACTTTTTTTATGAAAATAAATTCGCAAACAGATTTCTGCGGAAAGAAATGTGAATGAATTTTCGCTGTTTTGTACTAAAAAAATAATTTTTTTTAATGTTATGCGCTCCATAGAATGATGAAAATCAGCAAAAATTCTTTGTTCGGATGAAGAAAATTCAATATTTTAATCTTATTGATATTGCTGAAATTTATTTATTTTGTACTTCTAAAAAATCCTAAATGAACTGGACAGAAATTCTCGCCCCGATAAAAAGTTCCGTATATTTTCAAAATCTTTGGAATACCGTAAAACAGGAGTATGCTTCTACGAAATGTTTTCCGCCGAAAAACCAGATTTTCCGCGCAATTGAACTTACGCCTTTTGATGAGGTGGAAGTAGTGATTATCGGGCAGGATCCTTATCATAATGATTATCAGGCAAACGGTTTGTGCTTTTCGGTTTCGGAAAGTGTAGCGGCACCGCCTTCATTAAAAAATATTTTTATTGAATTAAAAGATGATCTGGGGATCGACAGAAGTTCCAGAGAATTAGATGATTGGGCGAAACAAGGCGTTTTACTGCTGAATGCGACGCTCACAGTTCGGGCACATTCCCCGAATTCTCACAAAGATCTGGGTTGGGAAAAGTTTACGGATTTTATTATTAAAGAGATTTCCGATAAAAAGGAAAATGTGGTTTTTGTTTTGTGGGGCGCTTTTGCGCAAAAAAAAGAGGAGCTCATCGATTCCTCCAAACATTATATTCTGAAATCCGCGCATCCGTCTCCGTTCTCGGTTCATCGCGGATTTTTCGGAAGCAAGCCGTTTTCCAAAATCAATAATTATCTGATTTCAAAAGGGAAAAAGCCTATTCAGTGGTGATTTCCGTATTTTCATCCCTGTTTTCTGCAATTTTGTAAACGGAAATCTCAATGCTGTAATCTCCTTTTTCAACACCTTTTTTCGGATAAGGCAGTACATTTTTCAGTTCGATTTTATAACCTTCAAAAACAGCGGTTTTGGAAAGATTTTGCTGTGGCAAAGTCATTGTTGCCAATGAAACATTCACCGGTTTTGATGAAGTTCCGGAAAGTTCCAGTTCCGCAACAGCAACTCCTGCCCAAACACAGTTTACGCCTTCCGGACAACGGCTGTCCTGCGAAACGGATTTGAAAGTGATTTTTATTCCGGAATCTTTCAGAAGTCTGCTCTCTCCTGTTTTCAGGGAAATTTCTCCGGAATCCGAAACTTCTGTTGTGGCGGAAGAACCGGAATTTTCAGTTTTCTGACTGTTGCAATTCATTAAACTTAATAAGACGATTGAAAAAAACGGGATCTTGGAAAACATAATTTTAATTTTTAAACAGATCATACAAAACGACCAAAAACATTGCCAAAGATACGATAAAGCCGAATCCGGTTCCGTAAATAAAGCCGATAAAGGAACCTTTCACGGAATTCAGCGCTTTCTTTTTGTCATTGAAATCGTGTAATAATTCACCGAGAAAAACACCGAGAAACATCCCGATTAAAAACCCGAAAGGAATGGGAATGAAAAACATTCCGGCAAAAGTGCCAACTACAGAACCAATGCTTCCCCAGCGTGTTCCGCCGTATTTTCGGTTAGTTCTTGCGGGGATTACGTAATTGAGAATTGCGGACAAAACAGTGAGAACGGCAAAGATCCAGATGTAAGCCATTGACAATCCGGAATCCGTACCGAATTTATAAACGAGCAGCCCGCCAAAACTCAGAACTAATCCTGGCAAAACGGGAAGAAATGTTCCGAGAATGCCGAGAATGAGAAATAAAAGGCTGATGATTACTGCAAGATCGTGATTCATTTTTCTGAATAATTTAGATAAAAATACATATTTAATTGATACGGGCAATCCGAAATTATTACTTTTGCAAAGATGAACGACCAGATTAAAGATACCAAGGATTTTTTGCAGAATATCAGCGATATTCTTCATCGCTTTATCGCGGAAAATTTCCCCGATTCGTGGGTATTGTTTTTTCAGATTTTTGCAAAATTTCTTTTACTCACACTGGTGATTGTTATTGTCGATTTTATCGTGAAAATCATCATCAACCTGTTTTTCAGGTTTTTTGTGGACGGGGAAAAATATCCGGTTCTGAAATCCATTTACAAATCCCGAATTACCAATTCTTTCGGACATCTTATTGCGCTCAGTTTCGGGAGCTATGCTTTATATTCCGTATTTTACAGGCATCCGAAAAGCTTTGAGTTTCTGGAAAGAAGCATTCATTTTGCTATTGTTCTGGTGATCGGCGGAATGATGTTCCGTTCTTTAAAAGCGGTGGAATATTTTTATTTCCTGAAAAAAGACCATTACCGGATTGTTGCTCTGAAAGCCATTTTGCAAACGGTGAGAACTTTGGGAATTTTCATCATTTCCATAGTGGCGATCTGTGTGATCTTCGGGATTTCGGGAACTACAATTCTGGGAAGCCTTGGAGCGATGACAGCCATTATTGTTTTGGTTTTCCGCGACACGATTTTGGGATTCGTAACCGGAATCCACGTTGCTGCATCTAAAAACCTGAAAGTGGGCGACTGGATCGGAATTCCGAAGTATAATCTTGAGGGAACGATTGAGGATATCAATGTTCTGACTACGAAAATCCAGAATTTCGATAAAACGATTTCCACGATTCCAACGTATGACCTTTTGAGCACTGAAGTCAGAAATCATCAGGTAATGTCCGACGGAAGCCTTAGACGGATTAAAAGGGCGATTTATTTCAATATCAAATCCTTTAAATTTGTGGATGATGAAATGTTCGAACGGTTAAAGCATATCAACCTGATTTCCGGATATCTGAATGAGCGTTATATTTCCTTGAAAAAATCAAAGGAAAATATGATGAATAAAGAACTGATCATCAACGGAGAACAGCTTACCAATATTGGCGTTTTCCGGAATTACGCGCTGAATTATCTGAAAAATAATCCGAATATAAGTCAGGACGATGTGCTGCTTGTCCGCCAGCTTGAAATCACGCCGCAAGGTCTGCCTCTGGAAATTTACTGTTTTACCAATAAAGCCCAGCTTGTGGATTACGAGCAGATTCAGGCGGATATTTTCGATCATCTTCTTACGGCAGCTTCGGAATTTGATCTGGAAATTATGCAGGTGAATAAAATTTAAAAAGTTGGAAGTAAAAACCGAAAGCCGATAGCAACTTTAAACCTTGCATCCTGCATCTTGCACCATTCACAACCCGAAACTTTGAACCTTAAACAAAATATGACCAAACTAAGCGTAAATATCAACAAAATAGCCACTCTGCGAAATGCAAGAGGCGGAGATGTTCCGAGCGTAACACAGATTGCTGTTGATGCGCAAAAATTCGGAGCAGAGGGAATTACCATACATCCGAGACCTGACGAAAGGCACATCACGAGAAAAGATGTATACGATCTGAAACCTTTGGTGCATACGGAATTCAATATTGAGGGAAATCCGCATCGTCCGTTTGTGGATATGGTTCTGGAAGTAAAACCTGAACAGGTAACTTTGGTTCCTGATGCCGATGATGCGATTACTTCAAACGCAGGCTGGGATTGTGAAAAGCATCTGGATTTTCTCAAAAGCATTATTTTGGAATTTAAAAATGCCGGAATCCGGACTTCCATTTTCCTCGACCCGAATCCTGAAATGGTAAAATTTGCCGCCGAAACCGGAACCGACAGAATCGAGCTTTATACCGAAGCTTACGCAAAAAATTACAGTTCCAATAAAGAAGAAGCAATAAAACCTTATTACGAAACCGCCATTGAGGCCAGAAAATACGATTTGGGAATCAATGCCGGACACGATCTATCATTGGAAAATCTGAAATATTTTTCCGATAATATCCCGAATCTTCTGGAAGTTTCTATTGGTCACGCTCTGATTTCCGAAGCGTTGTATCTTGGTTTGGAAAACACGATTCAGGCGTATCTGAAGCGTTTGGCAAAATGGTAATCAGGTATAATTCACCGCTTTTACAGGAGAAATTTTACTGATCAGGTAGCTCGGCAAAATCAGCGCGATCGCGGAAATCACCAGAATTCCTGTTGAAATGGCAAGAATGTGCAAAATATTCAGTTCCACCGGAACTACGCTCACATAATAATTTTCCGGATTCAGCTTGATGATACCGAAAATCTTTTGAAGAACCAAAAGCCCGATCCCGATGCAATTTCCGACCAGCAATCCCGGAATCATAATCAGTAAAGTATAATTGATGAATACTGCACGGATCTGTCCGTTGGAAGCGCCGAGCGTTTTCAGAATTCCGATGGAATTGGTGCGTTCGATGATCAGAATCAGCAGAACCATAATGATGTTGATGACGACTACAAACAGCATTAATCCGATGATCACGGCAATATTTTTGTCGAAAATATTAATAAAATCCACCACTTCGGGATATTTGTCGGTGGCTCTTTCCACGTAATTTTTATAGCCGGAAAGTTCCTCGATCTGCGGAAAATCTTTATTGATATCATTTACGTTTTTCAGGAAAATATCCGTTCCGCCGATCTGGTTTTTTTCCATTCCGAGAATTTTCCGGGCGTGATTGATATCGCCGATAATAAAAAGTTCATCAATCGCCTGAATATCGGTTTTGTAAATTCCCACCACCTCAAATTTCCGGTAAATCGGTTTCTGATCCGCTTTTGAAAACACCGCGACAATGCTGTCTTTCGGTTTCAGCTTCAGCGTGTTCGCGATTTTCTGAGAGATCACAATTCCGTTGTTATAACCGTCTTCCGTGATTTTTGGTGAAATTCCTTCAATTAAAAATTTATCAAACCTTTCCCTGTCGAAATCTTTCCCGACACCTTTGAAAATAATTCCCGCAAAATTATCTTTTGTCCGCAGAATTCCGCTTACTGTCGCGATATTTTGCACCGAAGCAACATCCGGAAGCGTTTTTATTTTGTTCAGCTGAAGACCTTCATTGCTCAAAGCCGAAGAATTATAGGAAGAATTGGAATGCTTGGAACGGATGGAAATATGTCCGCTGAAATCGGCGGTTCGCTCCTTGATCGCTTTTTTGGAACCGAATCCTGTGGAAACCGTGATGAGCGAAACAATAACGCCCAATGCTACGGAAAGCCTGCCGATAAAGATGATAACACGTGAAAGATTATTTTTGTTATCTTTGGAAAACGCTATTTTTTTAGAAAAATATAATGGAAAGTTCAAACCGATGAATTTAAGTTTCAAAATTAAAGATTTACTCTTTATCTGCCTAATTTTTTTAGGAAACATCATTTTCGCCCAGTCAGAAACCTGTTTCAAAACAGGAGCCGACCGTTCTGAACTGTATCTTCCGCTTCTGAAAAACAGATCCGTAATCGTGGTAACGAATCAAACCGGGCTTTTGAGTGATAAAACACATTTGGTGGATTTTTTGGTAAAAAATAATGTTAAAATTAAATCCATTTTCGCTCCGGAACACGGTTTTCGCGGCGATGCGGATGCAGGAGAGCACGTAAAGAACGGAATCGACAAAAAAACCGGAATCCCAATTGTTTCACTCTACGGAAATAATAAAAAACCGACTTCCGAACAGCTGAAAGATGCTGATATTATTTTGTTTGATATTCAGGATGTTGGTGTTCGTTTTTACACGTATATTTCTACATTGACTTATGTGATGGAAGCCGCTGCGGAAAATAATGTGGAAGTAATGGTTCTCGACCGTCCGAATCCTCACGATGGTTATATCGACGGACCTGTTCTGAAAAAGCAATGGACAAGTTTTATAGGAATGCACGAAGTTCCCATAGTTTATGGACTTACCATCGGAGAATATGGTAAGATGGTGAACGGCGAAAAGTGGCTGAAAAACGGAGTTCAGGCAAAATATACTTTAATTCCGATGCTGAATTATCATAAAACCAAGCGCTACGGAATGCTTGAAAAACCTTCCCCGAACTTACCGAACGATAAAGCGATAAATTTATATCCGTCACTTTGCTTTTTTGAGGGAACACAAGTTTCTGTAGGTCGCGGAACAGATTTTCCTTTTCAGGTTTTCGGTTCGCCTTATTTATGGGGAGAAACTACTGTAATTTCAAAATCGAAAGATGGAGAAACAATAAAAAACGATGTACAACTATATCAATTTCATTTTACTCCGAAACCCAATTTCGGAGCGAAAGATCCTTTCCTGAATGGAAAAGAATGTTACGGCGAAAATCTTTCCGATTATAAAGAAGATTTACGGAAACTGAATCTGGAATGGTTATTAAAAGCCTATAAAAATTATAAAAATCCGCAGCAGGATTTCTTTCTGAAAAATTTATTTTTCGATAAGCTTGCCGGAACGCATGAACTCAGAAAACAAATTATCGCCGGAAAGTCCGAAAAAGAAATCAGAGGTTCGTGGCAAACGGATCTGGAAAAATTTCAGAAAATCAGGGAAAAATATATTGTTTATCCTGATTAATAATTGTTAATTAACAATCAAAAAGCTATATTAGAAGCATCCACACTATGAAAAAATTTCTTGCAAAAGCCATTCTGAAAATTATCGGATGGAAAATAGCATTACAAGGCGATGTCAATAATCTCGACCGCTGCATTCTGGTCGTTGCGCCGCACACTCACAATTCGGAATATATTCTGGGAAATCTGGCGTATATGGCATTGGGAAAACCGTTGAAAGTGATCATCAAGGACGCTCATACAAAAGCGTGGTACGGCGGAATTGTAAAAGCAATGGGCGGAATCGGGATCGACAGAAGCCAGAAAAACGATCTGGTAAATTTCGTCGGCGGATTATTTGAAAAAGAAAGTTTCAGCCTCGTCATTACGCCGGAAGGAACCAGAAGCCGCGTTCCGAAATGGAGAAGAGGATTTTACAATATGGCGCTCGCCACAAAAGTTCCCATCGTAATGGCAGCCGGAGATTTTAAAACCAAAACAATGTTTCTCGGCTACAAAATTCCTTATGAACGAATCGCATCCGAACCTTTTGAAACCATTATGCAGGAAATTCAGGATTATTATGTAAAATACGATATCCACCCGAAAATTCCGGAAAACTGGAATCCGCAGATTTACTAAAGACACAAGACAAAAGGAAAAAGAAACAAGTAAAGGAAGCTCTAAGATCAAAGATCAGACAGAAATCAAAGGGTGAAAAAGATGATTAAGAAACCTTGCAACTTGCACCTAAAACCCAAAAAAAATGACCGAATCCGAAAAAAAAGAAATATTAGACCAACTGAACAAAGCCAGTAAAAATACTTTAAACGAAACACTGGAAATTGTATATATCGATGTTACGGATGATTCACTGTCAGCGACAATGCCCGTAAATTCCCGTGTTCATCAGCCTTACGGAATTATGCACGGCGGCGCGAGCTGTGTACTTGCGGAAACTTTAGGTTCCTGCCTTTCATTGATTAATTTGGATACAAGCAAAAATGTTCCGGTCGGAACAAGTCTGAATGCCAATCATTTACGTGCTATCAGGAAAGGAACGGTAACCGGAACCGCCACATTTATCAGAAAAGGCAATACAATGCACGTTTCCCAAATCGAAATCCGTGATGAAAAAGGAAATCTCATCAACCACACTACAATGACGAACAATATTGTTCCGGTGGGAAAAGTCTGATTTTTTATGAAAATTAATTCCGATCCGCAGATGTGAAATCTGCTGAAAATTTCAACTCAATTATAAATTATTTTATCTGAATGATTATTTTCAAACTTCCTTTCGAAGAAAAGCATTACACTATTGAAGAAAATTCACAGGAAAATAAAGTGAGCTTCTACCCTTTTACCGGAAGCAGTAAAATCAATTTTAAAGGAAATCTCACTGAGATTTCTTTTGATGAACTTTCAGAAATTCAATATATTCTTCCCGAAAATCCTGAATATGAAAAAAATGAAACTTTTGAAGAATATGTAAAAAAAATTGAAAAAACTATTGATTTCATCAAAAGCAATCAGCTTCCGAAACTGGTGATCGCGAGAAAAAAAACAATTGAGGCTTCTACTTCGGATATCGTTGATGCTTTCAGAAAACTTTGTAAAAAATATCCTTCTGCATTTGTTTATTTTTTTGCAGAAAATGGAATTTCGTGGATTGGCGCTTTTTCCGAGCTTTTGGGAAAATTCGATAAAAAAACTTCTGAATTTGAAACGATGAGCCTTGCCGGAACGCTTCCTGTAAATGAACAATGGAGCGAAAAAGAGATCGAAGAGCAAAAACCCGTAACCGATTACATTTTCAAAATTCTTCAAAAATATTCTCCTATAATTGAACAATCCGAAACATACGATCATATTTCCGGAAACATCAAACATCTGCGGACAGATTTCAAAGCGAAGATCAGTAAAGAAGATCTCAATAATCTGATTTCTGAACTTCATCCGACTCCGGCAGTATGCGGTTTCCCGAAAGAAATATGCAAAAAAGCCATTGCTGATCTGGAAAATTTCGATCGTGAATTCTATGCCGGATTTTCCAGAATAGAAACCGAAAACGAAATTTTCTGTTTTGTAAATCTGCGCTGCGGAAAACTTTTCAAAAATTCCATACAGCTTTTTGCAGGTGGCGGAATCACCGCTTTAAGCAATCCTGAAAAAGAATGGCAGGAAACCGAGCTGAAAATGCAGGCTTTGGAAAGTGCGTTTATATAAAACCCTTCCGGAGCTTAAAGATCCGAAAGGGTTTTCAGTATTTAAACCGTAAAAATTATTTCTTTTTTACGGAAAGCTTGCTCCACATATTCAGCACAAAAACAAGGATCAATCCGATGATTCCTGCTGCAATGGAAAGAATGAATTTGGAATTTTCTTCGTGCATAAACCCAAGATTCCAATCGATTACATAAAAGTTAAACCCGATGAAAATAACGAAAAGAACAAGGAATATTTTATAAAACTTCTGCATAATTTCTATTTTTTAAAATTTCACATACGTAGCGAAAAGCTGTGCAAAGTTAGCGGTAAATAATTTAATGGAAATAGCCAGAAGGATAATTCCGAAAACTTTTTTCAAAACTCCCAATGTTCCGTCGCCTAATTTTTTTTCCAGCCAGCTTGAGGATTTCAGAACAATATATACGATAATCGTGTTCAGGATAATGGCAAGAACGAGGTTAATATCGTGATATTCAGCTTTTAAGGAAAGTGTTGTTGTCAAAGTTCCGGCTCCTGCAATCAGCGGAAAAGCGATCGGAACAATAGATGCTGATTTGGATTCGCCTGCTTTCTGGATCTCAATTCCCAGAATCATTTCCACCGCGATGATAAAGATCACAAACGCTCCTGCAATGGCGAACGAATTCACATCCACACCGATCAATTTCAGGATATTATTTCCGACATATAAAAATCCGATCATCAAAAGTCCTGCAACAATCGATGCTTTTCTGGCTTCAATTTTTCCGAATTTTTGTTTCAGACTCACAATAATAGGAATAGAGCCCACAATATCAATCACCGCAAACAAGATCATCGTGGCGGTAAGAATTTCTTTTATGTCGAATGCCTCAAAAAATTTCATACAAATTAATAATTCCGCAAAATTAATACAATTTTTTGATTATTCTTCAATTTCAGAAAACAATTGTCTGATTTCGGAATACAATTCTTCCAGAGACTCGTCAGAAAAAATTGGGGAATATTTCTCAATGGAAATTTTCTTGGACAAAATACGGAAATTCTCAGCCGGCTGATGCCCGTAATTTTTCTCAATATAAGAATTAAGGTTTTCCCCGTATTTTGTATTTATTTGATTTTCAAAACCTTTAACCATATCATCATAAGCAGAAAAGAATTTCCGGGAATCTTTTTCATTTTTCATTTTTTCGAGATACTGCAGATCTTCCTTAAGTGAAAAACGATGCTGCGCTCTAAGCTTTTCTTCGGTTTCGGCAACAGTTTCAACAGGCGTGGAAACCGCATTTTTCCGCGTTATTAATTTTCTTTTTTTACGCTGCTTTTTATATAAAAATAATAAAACCGCCAATCCGGAAAATAAGCCGATGTTCAGAAAAATGGTCTTCCAGTTCAGCCTGCTTTTATCTTTTACCTGCAAAACTCTGGTTTTGATTACCGGCGTATTCACAGTTTCCAGAATGACATTCGTATAATCATTCACTTTTTCGATAGTACTTTTTGCTTCTGAGATCTGTTCTTTGCTTAAAATATTCAGGTTCAGTATTTTCGGAGCGAGCTCAATATATTTTTTCTCATCCGGATTGAAATAAGCGAACGGTTCCGTTTCGATGGTGATTTTCCCCGGTTTATTCGGAATAATGATGTAATGTGCGGATATTTCACCTTTCATTCCGTCATTTCCGGACACATAATGATTGGAAATTTTCGGAGCGTAGAACCGGTACTGATCGCTTTCCAGAATTTGGGGAAGCTTCAGATTTACGAAATTTCCGTTTCCTTTGATCTTCATTACCACATCAATCGGCTTGTTCACTTCTGCCTGTTCTTCCGAATTTTTTTCAAGTTCCACGGAAAAATCCCCTACCGCGTTTTTGAAATTCTCCGGAGAATCGGAGGGCAGTTTTTTTACATTCAGATTAATTTTGTTGGATGAAATTTTCAGATCCTTGTTTTTCAGTTTCGCAGAAGCAGGCTTTATTTCCACTTTCCCCGATTCTGTCGGAAAAATCATAAAAACAGCGATTACCTGTGAAGCCATTTCACCTCTGGAAGCCGGTTCAATATCTGATTTTTTATAGCTTACCGTTCTGATATTTGCATTGTTCTGATTCGGAAGCTGAATATTCCCGACTTTCCTGAAATTATCAAAATCCTTACTGTAAGCACGCAGAACAGCGATTGTAGGCTGATTGGTATAAACGGTTTTGTCTTCCACTTCCATATTAAGGTAAATATCATTAGAAGCAAGCTCGTCCGTAGAATTCGTTCTTTTATCGGAATCTTTTATGTAAAAATCCGAAGGCTCGGTTTTGTACATTTTACCGCTTACCTGTACCAGCGCAGAACCGATTCTGGCTTTTCCTGCTTCTTTAGGTTCCAGAACGACCTGATAAACCAATTGATTGATCACGATATTTTTTTTCGGATCTACATAAGTATTCCTGTTGGAAGCCGTTCCTATAATATTGAATTTTGACAGATCGGGAAGCTTCAGCGGAGTTTCCTGAATGTATTCGTCGCCGCTGATTTCCAGCACGAAAGTAACCGTAAATTTCTGATTTACTTTCAGATCACTATCTTCCGTCGCCACCGCAAGTGTAACCTGACCATAAGAAAATACGGTCGCGAAAAGAAATAATATGTATGAAAGTTTATTGGTCATCACCAATCTTTATCGTTGCTTTCCGGCATCGAATACCCGTTTTTATTTAAAATTCTTCTGGCGGTTTCCCGTTCTTTATTGGAAACACGGTTCAGGATGGCATCTTCAAGATCTTTCGGCATATCGGTTCCGTTATCTTTTTTCGGATTATTTTTGCTGTCGTCACCTGTTCCGTCCGGAGATTTTTGATTTCCTCCGTTTCCGTTCTGTGGATTTTTTCCGTCTTTACTATCGTTGCTCTGATCTTTATTTTTACCGTCACCGCCACCTTTTCCGGAATTGTTTTTCTGATCTTTCTGCTGCTGTTTTTCTTTTTCTTTCAGCTTAGCGATCTCGTAATTTTTCCTGATCTTTTCGTTATAAGGATCCCATTTCAGGGATTGTTTATAGAATTCTGCGGCTTTTTCCGGCTGGTTGGTTTTCATATACGCATTTCCGAGATTGTAGAGTGCAGCCATTTTATCGGCTTTGTACTTTGCAGATTTTTGAGCGAGATCGTATTCGGATTTGGCTTCTTCGAACATATTCCGTTTGTAATAGGAATTGCCAAGATTGTAGTGCGCCGCAAAATCTTCTTTTTTAAGTTTTGCAGCTTCCTTAAATTTTTCGGAAGAATTCTCGTAATTTTTTTTACCGAAACTTTTGTTACCCTCAAAAAGCAAACGGTTATAGCTTTCCTGCGCCAGAGCTGCATTTGAGCCGAGAAAAAATAAAAATATCCCTATAATAAATCTTTTTAAAATCATTTCCACAAAATTATTCTTTTAAATGTTAAAAGCACAAGCTGGAATTGTTAAATTTGGGTTAAAAATCGGCGCAAAGTTCAGAGTTTCAGGTTTGGGGATTGAGGGTTGAGGGTTGAAGTTTAATTCTGTTTGATGTAGTTTGATTATTAAATCTGGAATTTCAAAATTGACAATTAACTCGCGAAGCGAAACACAATCTCAATCCTCACTTCTCAAACCTCAAAATCTTCCGGACTTATAAGGACTTTCTGACTTCCGGACTATTAAATATTAAGATCTCTCTTCGGATTGAAAAGATAAATAATAAAAAAGAAAAACAGTGAAACCGCCAGAAAATACTGATAATAATGAATTCCGTCTTGTGATTTCACGGTGGAAATCGTCGCAGAACCGGAAGAATTAATAGCGTTCACAACCTGATTAACGGCATCATCCTGATTATTTCCGTCGATGTAAATTCCGCCGGTTGAAGAAGCGATTTTTTTCAGCGCATCGGTTTGTCTTTTTGAAATAACAGTTTCACCGGACAAATCCGTTTTGTATCCCATCAGCTGACCGAAAAGATAACTCGGAATCGGCGCTCCTTCTTCGGTTCCCACTCCGACTGAAATTACGGACATTCCCTGATTTTTAGCTTCACGAATGGCGGCGTTTTCATTTCCTTCATTATCTTCGCCATCGCTGATCATCACTATTTTTCTCGAACCTTTTGAAATATTTTTAAATTTCTGTGCCGCTATTTGCATTGCTTTCAGAAAATCGGTTCCCTGAACTTTCATTACTTCGGTTTCTATTCCGCCGAGATATGTATCAGCTGCTGTATAATCCGTTGTCAAAGGCATTATGGAAACTGCATCGCCTGCAAAAATCACAACTCCTACTCTATCATTTTTAAATTTCTGTAGAGAATTCAGAATGATGTTTTTGGCTTCCGTAAGCCGGTTCGGCTCAACATCTTCCGCGTTCATCGAATTGGAAACATCGAGGAGAAAAATCACATTGCTCATTTTCTGTTTGGTTTCCACTTCCTCATTTCCCTTAAGAACATCGATAATTGAAAAAATCAGAAATGTAAAAGCGATGATGTAAAACAGGAAAAAAACTTTTGAAAAACGGGTATTTTTTTCAAACAAATTTTCCTGAAAACGTTCATCTGCAAAGAGATTACGCCTTTTGTTCCGCCATTTCACAAAACCGAAAACCGCCATTCCGAGCAACGGTAAAAGCAGCAGCAAAATAAGATAATATGGATTTCCGAGATACCAGTCCATCAGCTTAAAAATTTATAAAAAACCCATCTTAAAAGTGCATCTAAAATCAAAATCCCCAATGCTATCCACAAAAACATCCTGAAATATTCTTCGTAATTGTATAGTTTGGAAGCCTTAACATCCGATTTTTCCAGCTGGTCAATCTCGTTATATACATTTGCCAGACTTTGGTTGGAAGTCGCTTTGAAATATTTTCCGCCGGTTGTATTGGCGATTTCACGTAAAGTCGGCTCATCAATTTCCACTCTGGTTTCGTTGAAAATCAGGTTTCCGAAAATATCGGTTTGTGTAGGCATCAAAGCATAACCATTGGTTCCAATTCCAATGCAATACACTTTTATATTGTTACTTTTCGCCAGCTCAGCAGCAACTTGCGGCGGCATCGCGTTTTCAATGGTATTTTTTCCGTCCGTCATCAGGATAATAATTTTGCTTTTCGCCTTGCTGTTTTTCAAATGATTTACGGCAACCGAAAGTCCTTCTCCGATTGCTGTTCCGGGCTGAAGCTCCAACGGATCCAGTTGCTGCAATTCGTCGATAACCACTTGATGATCAGAAGTTACGGGGACTTTTGTAAACGCTTCACCGGAATACGTTACTAATCCAATCCTGTCATTTACCCGTTTTTTCACAAATTTAATGGCGATATCTCTCAGCGCGGTAAGGCGGTCCGGATCGAGGTCTTTGGAAAGCATACTCAAAGAAACATCCACGGAAAGCATAATATCCAAACCTTTGGAATCGTCGCGGTTTTCGGAAACGCTGAAAGTCCGCGGTCTTGCCATTGCGAGAATCAGGCAGGAAAGAATGATATATTTCGAGATTTTCAGCAGGAACAATACGAAAAGAATGCTGTTGTTCTGTTTCATATTTTTCACAGTGGGAACGGTAATTCCTTTTCTTTTCTTCTTTCTCAGATCCAGGATCAGAAGCGGAATCAAAAGAATGAAAAGCAGCAAAAACCACGGACTGTAAAACTCAAAATTCCCTAAACTAAACATCTTTTCTTATTAGGTTTTCAAATTCTAAATCTTTGGAAGACCGTTTTACAAAAGCACGGATTTCCTGAAAATCGTTCTCCATTGTCTGCTGATCCGGAAAAGTTTTGGCGAATTTCACCAGATCGCCCCGAAGAAATACCTCTTCAAGCACTTTCTCGTTTTCGGGAGAAATCGTATTGTGGTTTTTCATTAAATCAATCAGATCATCAGTGAGCAATACATCGGCAGGAATTCGGTATTGTTTTGTTAAAAAATTCCTTGTGATATCGATCAATTCTACATAAAAAGCACGGAAATTTCCGCTTTCGATATATTTCTTCTTTTTGAGCGCATCCAGTTCTTTCAAAGCTTTATTGGTGGTAACCACCGGAGAATTTTTCCGCTTTTTTCCGTATTTTATAAACTGATACACCGCAAAAATCAAAGCCAGAACTACTATAATCAGGAAAAGATAAAATTTGTACATTTCCCAGTAATCACGGACGTTCAGCTTTACTTCCTTGTTGTTCATAATATCGCTGATCTGATCGCCTTGCTGTGCCATATTGACAACTTCAATTTCGTAAGGAACAGAATGATACACCACACCGCCAATTTTAAAATCCAGAGCCGGAATCGTAAATTTTCCTTCTTCAAAAACCTGAAACTGTATTACTCTTTCATAAATTTCGGGAGTTATGCTGATGGAATCTTTGATCTCCTCAAAATGAAAAGGCAGCAGTTCGTTTTTAGGAGCGGCTTCGACAGATTTATTATTCAAATCAAAAATACTGATCTTGTACGTTCCTACTTCGCCGAGAGCCAGAGTCTTTTTATCGAGATTGGTTCCTAATGTCTGCGAAAATCCGCAGGCATTCAGAATAACAAGGAATAAAAAAAATATTTTTTTCAAAGTTTTATATGACACTGTTTTGTTACTAATTTATTCAGCCTTAACAAAGCTTCTTTTTTACCAATATTTTGCTGCTTCACAGCTCACTAATGATCCATTTATCTTTTAAAATACTGAAAAAGCTGGCGCGCATAATCCGCACCTGTTTCAATATCCATAAATCCGGCGGAAGAATTTTCAAAATTTTCTTTTAATCGTTTCACTTTTTCGCGTTGCTCTTCGGCGAAATTATAGCGCCATCTTGCGCTGGAAGTATTTGCCCAAACCTGGTTTCCGGTTTCCGCATCACGGAAAAGCGTGTATCCGATATCCGGAATTTCGTTGTCTTTTTCGTCGAAGATCCGCATTGCCAGAAGTGAATGTTTTCGGGAAATCACGTTCAGAATCTGCCTGTTGAAATCGTCCTCAAAATCCGAGAACAGAAATACGAAAGATTTCTTTTTGAAAACATTCATTATATATTCAAAAGCTGCATCAATATTGCTTTCCGCAGGAATATAATCTGCGGTAAGAATCTGCGAAATAATGGCAAGAATATGTTTTCTGCCTTTTTGCGGAGGAATTACTTTATACACTTTATCCGCAAACAAAATCACGCCGACTTTATCATTATTTCCGACTGCTGAAAACCCCAGGCTTGCGCAGATTTCAGCGACAAACTCACGTTTCAGGGAATTTTTCGTTCCGTAATCCATCGAGGCGGAAATATCTACCAGAAATAGTACCGTAAGCTCGCGTTCTTCTTCCATTACTTTTACGTAAGGTTCGCGGAAACGGGCGGTTTTGTTCCAGTCGATTCTGCGGATTTCATCACCGAACTGGTAAGGGCGAACTTCGGAAAAAGTCATTCCCTGACCTTTAAAAGCACTGTGATACTGTCCCATCAAAGAAGCCTCCGTTTTCCTTCTGGTACGGATTTCTATTTGTTTGACTTTTTTGATGATATCTTTTATTTCCATTTTTTTCAATGTAGCAATTTACCAATGTAAAAATGTAACAATCAAATTCAACAGCCAGATTGGTACATTAGTACATTTTTACATTGGTAAATTAATTACGGTGCCTGTATTTTCGAAAGAATTTTCTCAACAATATCTTCGGTGGTAATTTCCTCTGCTTCTGCTTCAAAGCTCAATCCGATTCTGTGGCGCAGAACATCTTTTGCCACCTCTTTTACATCTTCCGGAATTACAAATGCCCTGTTTTTCAGGAACGCGTAAGCTCTCGAAGCAATGGCGAGATTAATGGAAGCTCTTGGTGAAGCTCCGAAGCTGATATAATTTTTCAGTTCAGAAATGCCGTATTTTTCAGGGAAACGGGTGGCAAAAACCATATCCAGAATATATTTCTCAATCTTTTCATCGAGGTAAATCTGATTGATGAGATTTTTAGCTTCCACAATATTGTCCAATGAAATTACAGACGAAATCGTCGGCTGATGAGAGGTGGAAACCATTCTCATTACCTTTCTTTCATCTTCAAATTCAGGATAATCTATTTTACATTTCAGCATAAAACGGTCGCTTTGTGCTTCCGGAAGAAGATATGTTCCTTCCTGATCAATCGGGTTTTGAGTGGCAAGAACCAGAAACGGTTTCGGAAGCGGCATAGTTTCATCACCGATCGTTACCTGCTTTTCCTGCATTGCTTCCAGAAGTGCGGACTGTACTTTCGACGGCGCTCTGTTGATCTCATCCGCTAAAACGAAATTTGCAAAAACAGGTCCTTTTTTAATGGAAAAATCATTTTCCTTTACATTGTAAATCTGCGTTCCCACTACATCCGCAGGAAGCAGATCGGGCGTGAACTGTATTCTGGAAAATTCCCCGTGAACAGCGTCTGCCAAAGTTTTGATCGCTAAAGTTTTCGCTAATCCGGGAACGCCTTCCAGAAGAATATGCCCATTTCCCAAAAGTCCGATGAGCAAACGGTCTATCATATATTCCTGCCCGATGATCGCCTTGTTGATCTCCTGTTTCAGCAGGGTAAAAAAGTAATTGTGTTCCCGTACTTTTTCGGTAAGCTGTCTGATGTCTTCAGCCTGATGTAATTCTGACATAATTTTATTCAAAAAAATAATTGGTAAAATTGCAATAAAATACCGGCACCAGTCAACACAATTAATGCCAAGATTGCGTTAAAGTTTGTTAAAATGCTGGATGTCGGGTGTTGGAAGATGGGAATTTATAAAAATACCATTTTTGGTCTTTGACTTTGAAAAAGGGAGAATGAGAGAATTTGAAAATCAAACTATTTCAAACCTTCAAACTTACCAAGTCTTCGCATCTTGCAGCTTATTTGTCATTCTCAGTTAATTAAAGTAATTTTGAACCGATAAAATCTCACAAAATGAATTATCATTTTCTGGCACACCGCCAAGTCCGGAAAAATCTTCTGGAAATCCTGCAGAACACTTCCCACGAAGACCTTTTGCTGATTCCCGACGGTTTTAATAATAACGTGTACTGGAATATCGCGCATTGTGTAGCAACACAGCAGTTACTGCATTATTATCTGAGCGGAAATCCTTTCAGAATAGATAAATACTGGGTGGAAACCTATAAAAAAGGAACACTCCCAAACCTGAATGTAAAACCGTCGGAAGTGGAAGATCTTTCTTTCCTGCTTACCGAAACTTCAAAAATTTTAATGAAAGATTACGATGCCGATTTCTTTTCGGATTACACTCCTTATACTACAAGCTTTGGAATGGATCTTAAAAATATTCAGGATGCGATTATTTTCAACAATATGCACGAAAGCCTGCATTACGGATATGTAATGGCACAGAAAAGAGCGATTTTGGGAGAGAAGTTTTAAGCCCCCTTCCCCCCAAAGGGGAGAAATTTGCTAATACTAACCGTAAAATTTGCTGAAAAAATAAATTTTATTAAAAAAAATTAATTATTGACTGCGAAGCAAATTCACAATTCACTAAATAATTTAAAAATTAATGACACACAACAATCAAAATAAAGATAATAACCACAGTTCCCCCTTTGGGGGAAAGGGGTCAGATAAAGATTTTATATTCGGACTGCGCCCTGTAATGGAAGCGATAGATGCCGGAAAAACCATTGACAAAATATTTGTTCAGAATGCGCTGCAAGGCGAAATTTATGCTGAATTGAAAAGACTTCTGACAAAACACGGAATCCGTCCGAATTATGTTCCCGTAGAAAAACTGAACCGTTTTACACGGAAAAATCATCAGGGAGTCGTAGCTTTTATTTCGGATGTTCCCTTTTATAAAATCGAAGATGTGCTTCCGCAGATTTTTGAGGAAGGAAGAACGCCTTTTCTTTTGATTTTAGACCGATTGACCGATGTTCGGAATTTCGGAGCAATTTGCAGAACTGCGGAATGTGTAGGAATTGACGCAGTAATTATTCCCGAAAAAGGAGCATCGCCTATTAATTCCGATGCGATAAAAACTTCTGCCGGAGCGATTTACAATATTAAAATCTGCAAAGAAAAAAATCTTGCGCATATTATAGATTTTCTTCAGCAATCCGGAGTTTTGGTGTATGCTTCCACGGAGAAAGCGACTAAACTGATTTATGATGTCAGCTTTACAGAACCTTGCGCAATCGTTATGGGAAATGAAGAAACCGGAATTTCCAAAGAAGTCCTGCATCACGCCGACGAAAAAATAAAGCTTCCGATTGAGGGAAAAACGCAATCGCTGAATGTTTCCGTTGCTTGCGGAGCAGTTCTGTATGAAGCTATGAGGCAGAAATTGGGGTGATTTTGCTTTCTGCAATAGGCTTTCCGCTCTCAGCTCATCAAAAAAGGAAATTACATATTTTTGAAACTTCAAATAATAAAAATGGCAGGAAAATTGCCACAAAATCCAGTCAATTAAAATTTTAAATTAAATGAAATCGTAGATTCACGAATTCAAAAAAATCTAACTAAAAATGAGTAAAAAAATCACAGCAGCACTGCTTCTATCTATAGCATTAATTTCCTGTAAAAAAGAAACAACCACCATCACCAAAGTAGATGAGAAAACCGGGAAAACCGTAACCGTAGAAGTTCCGAAAGATTCCGTAAAAGAAGTGGCGGAAGTTCCGGCAATCAAAGATTCTCTGGGCGTTTTCACCCAAACTTTTAAACTGGAAAAAGGGAAAACCTATCCTTTGACCACCGTTCAGAAAGATGAGCAGACCATCACCGCTCCGAACGGACAATCACAATCCGGAAAAAGCGAAAGCACGGACGAAATGTCTTTTACCGTAAACGATTTTAAAGACGGAATTTATGACATTACCATCAATCTTATCGGTAAAAAAAGTGAGCAGTCCGCAAACGGAAAAACAATCGTAATCGATACCAAAACTGCCGCTCCGCAAGATGAACATTTGAAAATGATGTGGAATGTAAACAAAGCTTTAGTCGGAAACAAACTGCAAATGAAAATGAAAGCGAACGGAGACGTGGTTTCCATTACGGGATTTGACCCGATTTACACAAAAGTCGCCGCAACAGCAGGAAACGTCATTAAAAAAGCCGAAGAAAAAACCGCTTTTACCAAAAGCTTCAAAGAAAGCTTTAACGAAAATGTAATTAAAGATCAGTTTATGAAAAACCTGAAACTGATTCCTGCAAAAGGCGCAAAAATCGGGGAAACGTGGACAGAAACAGAAAATGCAAGTCCGGACGGAAAAGTAAAACTGACCACAAAATATACCCTGAAAAGTGTAGGAAACGGAACTGCCGAAATCGGAGTTTCCGGCGGAATTCCGAAAAAATCGGATAAGCAGAACCAAGGCGAAATGACACATTCGATGTCTTCCGAACTTTCCCAAAACGGAAGCATTATTCTCGACCAGAATACAGGCTGGGTAAAAACACAGAAAATATCGGTAAAAACTGAACAAACCGAAACCATTTCCGACGGAAAACAATCGCAAAGTATGAAGAGCGTTTCGCAATCTTCGGTAATGGTAAATCCGTAATTTTGATGGCATTTTTAATTAAAGTTCATACAGATTTTAAAAAATAAAAAAATGAAATCTATTTTTGAATTCATACTCATCGTTATCATCATCTTTTTTGTATGGAATATATTGAAGCGGTTGTTTTTCAATACGTTTTATAAATTTCCGTCCAACCGGAATCAGCCGAAAGAAAAAACGGAAAAAGAAAAGATAAAATCCGGAAACCACGGCCTGAACTGGGATGCCGAAACGGTGGATTATGAAGAAGTGAAAGAAGAAAAAACTAAAAATTAATCCTGAAAAAACGATGCTCAAAAACAAGAAAAACCTGATATTCATCATCGGAAGCCTGATTCTTTTCGTGATTCTAGCTTATGTTTATGCTAATCCCGTAATCGGCGGGAAACAACTTTTCCAGCACGATATTGTGCAATATAAAGGCGGCGCGAAAGAGCTGCTGGATTACAGAGCTCAAAACGACCAGGAAACCTATTGGAGCGATTCGATGTTTGGTGGAATGCCGACGTATCAAATGGGAGCGCAGTTTCGCGGCGATATTGCCAAAAAAATAGATGATGTGCTCATCAACATTTTTCCGAAGCCGGTGAATTACCTTTTCCTGCTTTTCTCAGGATTTTTTCTTTTGGGACTGGTGGCGGTCAGAAACTGGAAATATGCTTTATTAGGAGCAACATTTTTCGGATTAAGCACTTATTTTTACATCATCATTGCAGCAGGACACAACGGAAAAGTGCATACAATTGCATATTTTGCACCGCTTCTGGCAGGAATTCTCCTCGTTTATATCCGTAAAAAATATGTTCCCGGGTTTATCGTTACTACTTTTTTTATGGGATTGCAGATCGCGGCGAACCATCCGCAAATGACATATTATCTGTTTCTGGCACTCGGATTTTTATTCCTTTCGGAACTGATTCGTGTCATTAAGAAAAAAACACCTTTAAAACATTTCCTGATTTCCACAGGAATCGTAGGAATCGCAACGATAATCGGAGTCGGGATGAATTCCCAGAGAATTATGGCGAATTCCGAATATATTAAAGAAACCGTTCGTGGAAAGCAGATTCTGAAATCTGACAAACATACTTCCGAGAAATCCGGAATGGACAAAGAAAGTATGCTGATGTGGAGCTACGGAAAATTAGAAACCCTGAATCTTTTCATCCCGAGATTAATGGGAGGTGCAAGTCAGGAAGCCGGTTCCGAAGAAATTGGCGGACAAATTCAGCAGAAAGTGATTGACAATGTAAGCTCCGAAGAAGAATACAATTCCACGATGTCCAGAGTGATGAAAGGACTTTCGTCGATTTCATATTGGGGAGAACAGCCCGGAACTTCGGGACCTGCGTATCAGGGAGCTGTTGTGATTTTTCTCGCAATTCTCGGATTTTTCTTTGCCTGGAAAAAATACCGTTACTGGATTCTGGGCGCTTCTGTTCTTACGGTTGGCTTGGCTTGGGGAAGCAATTTTATGCCGCTTTCGGATTTCTTTATTGATTTTGTTCCGTTTTACAATAAATTCAGAGCGCCGAGTTCGATTTTGGTTGTGGTGGAATTGTTGTTCCCGTTGATTGCAATTTTAGGTTTGTACCGGTTTTTCAATTCCAATGAAAAAACAGAAACCCAACCATTTTCAGAAAAAAATTCAACAGATTCTTCACATTCGTTCAGAATGACAGTTTTAACGGAGGATTACAAAAAGAAAGTTCTGTTGTATGTAACCTCATCAGTTTTGGGAATTACTCTGCTTCTTCTGCTTTTTGGAAAATCTCTTTTAGGATTTCATACAGATGCGGAAAAAACCTATTTTCCACCGTATTTACTCGATTTCCTTGTGGATGAACGTTACAAAATGTTCCGTGAAGATGCGATAAAAGCGATTTTATACGTTGGAATTACAGCCGGAATTTTGTTTTTAAGTCTAAAGCGAAAATTGAATCAGAATATCGCTTTGATAGTAATCGGACTGGTAAGTTTATTCGATTTGTGGAGTGTGGACAAGCGCTACCTGAACAACGATAATTTCATCGATAAGATCTTTGCCGAAAATCCTTTCCAGACGGAAAATTCTGAGCTTTTGGAAAGCAAAGTCGGTGATAATCCTGCATTGCAGTCGCTTCTGCAAAACGCGAACATCAACAAAACACTGGAAACCATCGCCGAAAAAGACAAAACGCATTACCGTATTTACAATCAGGTTCTGGGAACATTCAGCGAAACGAATACTTCGTATTTCAAATCGTCAATCGGCGGTTATCACGCTGTGAAATTAAGAAGATATGATGACCTGATCAACGAATATTTCTACCAAATGGATACGGTAAAAGTCCCGAAAATCCTGAATATGCTGAATGCGAAATATATGATTTTCGGTGATACGCAAAATCCGCAAGCCGTTCCAAATCCTTATGCCAACGGAAATGCGTGGTTTGTTTCCGATGTGAAATTCGTCGCCAGTCCGAATGAGGAAATCAGGCAAATCGGTGAAGCAGATACCAAAAAAACCGCCGTAATTTCTAATGAAGACAAAAAATATTTTGACGGAAAACCTCTGGCGAAAGATTCTACTGCCGTGATTAATTTAACATCATATCAACCGAATTCGATAGAGCTGAAAACGCAAAGCAAAACGCCGCAATTGGCGGTAATTTCGGAAATCTATTATCCTTACGGCTGGAAAATGATTCTGGACGGAAAAGAAGTGCCGTATATCAAAGCGGATTATCTGCTTCGTGCGGTTCACGTTCCTGCCGGAAACCACACGATAAAAATGGTTTTCGAGCCGGAAGTGATTGAAAAGGGAAAATTGTTTTCGATGATTGCGTTTGGGGTGTTTTTGATTTTGTCTGCTTTGGGAATTTATTTTCTTTACCGCAAAAAGACTACTTAAAAATGAAAAAAGAAAAAGGACTTTTATCGAATTGTGACGGTTTAGAAGTAGATGATATTATGATAATGATTGAAAAATCATTTGATATCAAATTCGTTGAAGAAGAAACATTAAAAATCAAAACCTACGGCGACCTCGAAAACTATATTTTTGATAAAATAAAAGGAGAACCAGCAAATGACTGCACTTCTCAGCAAGCTTTTTATCAACTGAGAAAAATTCTTTCCGAAGAATTTAATATTCCTTTTGAAAATATTCGGCTGGATACCAAACTTAAAGATATTTTTCCCGATAAAAACAGAAAGGAAAATGTCCTGAAACTTGAACAATCATTGAAAATTAAAAATGAGCTTCTTACTTTAAATGGAATTCAGTTTTTAATGCTGGCTTGTATTTTTATTTCGGCTTTCATTCTGATTTTTATTAATTCTTTTTATGGAATTTCTCTTTTTGTAATTGGAATAATAATTTCTGAAATGACGAAATCCAACACTTTTGCCCATAAAGACATCAGAGAATTATCCAATTTTTTGAAATCTGAAAATTATATAAATTCAAGAAGAAATTCCGAAACCTATAATCCAAAAGAAGTAAGAGAAATTATCAAAGAGTATTTTTCTGAATATTTAGGAATTGAAAAGTACAGACTTATACCGAATGCAATTTTATAATGTATTTTTGTCATTCTGAATGGAACGAAGTGTAATGAAGAATCTCAGAGATTCCTCCTTTGTCGGAATGACAAACTAACCGTAAAACCTGAAAGCTGAAACCCGAAACAAAAAAAATATTAATCATCACCTATTACTGGCCACCAGCTGGAGGACCGGGAGTTCAGCGTTGGTTAAAATTTGCAAAATATCTTCCCGATTTCGGCTGGAAACCTGTGATTTACACTCCTGAAAATCCGAATTATCCGCTTCTGGACGAAAGCCTTTTAAAAGACGTTCCGAAAGATATTGAAACGGTAAAAACCAAAATCCGGGAACCGTATCAGCTCGCCGAAAAACTCAACAAAAGCAATAAAAAATTCAAAGCCGGACAGTTTGATGTCGGAAAAAATCAGAGCTGGAAATCAAAACTTTCGATTTGGATTAGGGGGAATTTTTTCATTCCCGATGCGAGAGTTTTTTGGGTAAAACCTTCCGTAAAATTTCTGAAAAAATACCTGAGAGAACATCACATTGAAACCATTGTTACCACAGGTCCTCCGCATTCTCTGCACTTAATCGGTTTAGGATTAAAAAAAGAATTTCCCGGTCTGAAATGGATTGCCGATTTCCGCGACCCGTGGACGGAAATTTCGTATCACAAACATTTAAAACTCACAAAAAATTCCGACAAAAAACATCGCGAGCTGGAAAAATCGGTTTTCCAAAATGCGGATATTACTTTGGCAACCAGTTACACCGATGCTGAGAATTTCCGTAAATCAGGAGCGAATGCAGTTTGTATTACGAACGGTTTTGATGACTCAAACACTCAAACATTCAAACACTCAAACACTCAAACAAAATTCACGCTAAGTTACGTCGGTGTTCTGGAACAGTTGCGGAATCCTGAAATTTTGTGGGAAGCTCTGGAAGAAATGGTTTCGGAAAATGAAGATTTTAAAAATGATTTTCAACTGAAAATTGCGGGGAGAATTGATGATAAAATTTTAGAGAAATTAGAATCATCTCCGCTTCAACATTCTATTTTGAATTTAGGTTACATTTCCCACAATAAGGCGGTGGAAGAAATGGAAAATTCTTTGGTGCTGCTGATTACCAATTTTCCGCAGGAATCTTCGAAAGGAATTATTCCGGGAAAGCTGTTTGAATATTTGGCAACCGGAAATTCCATTATTTCTTTTGGCTCAAAATATTCGGATGTTTCAAAGATTTTAGAAAAAACAAACGCCGGAAAGCATTTTTCCTACACCGAAAAAACAGAACTTAAAAATTATCTTTCTGTATTATTTGAATCTTGGAAAAACGGAGCTTTACAATCCAATTCTGAAAATATTGAGGAATTTTCGCGGAGGAATTTAACAAAAAAACTGGCGGAACTTCTTTAAATTTCATACAAAAAAGATAGCAATCCTACGGATCGCTACTTTCTTATTTCTATATTTTTCTACATAGATATCACTCCTACGGAGCAAACTATTTTTACAGCCAGCCCATTTCCTTCATCCATTCATCATTATAGATTTTCCCGACATAGCGGCTTCCGTGATCGTGAAGCAGAACCACGATCACATCATCTTTCGTAAACTGGCCTTTCATCTGAACAAGCACAGACATCGCGCTTCCGGCAGAATATCCGCAGAAAATCCCTTCTTCTTTCGCTAATTTTCTCGCATAAATAGCACCGTCTTTATCTGTTACTTTTTCAAAATGGTCAATCACCGACATATCATAATTTTCAGGAATGATATCTTCCCCGATTCCTTCCGTAATGTAAGTGTAAGCGTGGTCGTAATGCAGTTCACCCGTTTCGTGGAATTCCTTTAAGATCGAGCCGTAAGTATCAACACCAATTACTTTTATATCGGGATTTTTTTCTTTAAAAAACTTTCCGCATCCTGTAACCGTTCCGCCAGTTCCGGCTCCTGCAACGAAATGCGTGAGTTTTCCGTCTGTCTGTTCCCAGATCTCGGGAGCGGTTTGTTCGTAATGTGCCTGTCTGTTGGAAAGATTATCATATTGATTAACGTACCATGCGTTTTCCGTTTCCTGAGTTAATCTTTTCGCGGTGGAATAATAAGAACGAGGATCTGTAGGTTTTACATCAGTCGGACAAACGATTACTTCCGCACCGACAGCACGGAGAATATCGCATTTTTCTTTCGACTGTTTGGAATTGGTAACGAAAATACATTTATAACCTTTGATAATCGCCGCTAAAGCTAGTCCCATTCCTGTATTTCCGGAAGTTCCTTCGATAATTGTTCCGCCCGGTTTTAGTCTTCCGTCTTTTTCGGCATCTTCAATCATTTTAAGCGCCATTCTGTCTTTCACGGAATTTCCGGGATTGAATGTTTCTACTTTTGCAAGAACCAAAGCGGGAAAATCTTCTCCCAATACTTTATTAAGCTTTACCAATGGTGTATTTCCTATAGTTTCGAGGATATTCTGAGCGTATTTCATTTTTAAAATTTAGGAGTGCAAAGATAAGGAAAATGTTGGAAGACGAATCTCGTGAATCGTCAATAGTGAATTGTCAATTTTGCTTCGCAAGTGAATCTAAATTCACAAATGATAAATTGACCATTGACTGCGAAGCAAATTCACTATTCGCAAAGTCATTTTTTCAAATGCCACAGCTGATCACCTTCGAGGTAGAGTTTTGATTCAAAATTATTAGTAAAAAGCGCTCCTGTTCCCAATCCCTGCGGAATTTTCGGGTTTTTGGAAAAAGTATACTGAGCAATCGCATTCATTCCGATATTGCTTTCCAGAGCGGAAGTAATCCACCAACCGATCCCGAGATTTTCAGCAAGGGAAATCCATTCATCCGAACCGGAAATTCCACCGATTAATGATGGTTTCAGAATAATGTACTGCGGTTTTATAGCTTCTAAAAGTTTCTTTTTTTCCTCAAAATCTACGATCCCGATGAGTTCTTCATCCAAAGCAATCGGAGTCGGAGTTTTTTTACATAATTCCGCCATTTTATTTTCGGAAGATCGAGGATTGAGGATCGAGGATTGAGGATTGCCGACTGCCTTAATCGGTTGTTCTATGGAATGAATTTCCAGATCCGCGAGTTCCTGTAAAACGATTTCCGCTTCTTCAAAAGAAAATCCGCCGTTGGCATCAACACGGAGTTCGAGCTTTTCTTTCGGGAATTTCCGGCGGAGCTGTTTCAGGATTTCTTTTTCGGAATTCCAGTTGACACCGATTTTTAATTTGATGCAGTCAAAACCTTTTTCTAGCTTTTCGGAAATCTGTTCCTGCATAAAATCCACATTTCCCATCCATATCAACCCGTTGATTTTTATGGATTTTTTTTCTTCAGTGAATTCACTTGGAAAATAAATATCGGAACCGTGCTTTAAATTTAGAATTGCCTGTTCATAACCAAACCATATTGAGGGAAAATGAAGCAGTTCTTTCTTTAAAAATTCTGAATCTTTATTGATATTTTCGCAGAGCCATTTCAACTTTTCTTCATATTCAGGGGCATCATCATAACTTAAACCACGAAAAAGTCCACACTCTCCTATTCCTTTTTTTTTCAAATCATCGAAAATTTCGAGAATAAAAGTTTCTTTGGTATTGAGGATTCCACGCGAAGTTCCGCCGGGACGTTTGAATTTGAGAATATGCTTAAAATAGGAAGCTGTCATTTTAAAATTATAGATTTTGGCTAAAGCCTATGATATTATTTTCAAATTAAAGACGGGCTAAAGCCCGCCCCTACTGATTTTAAATTTAATTCTCCGCATTCCTCATAAACTCCTCCGCTTTCTCCACCATTTCGATACTTCCGCAGAAAAACGGTACACGCTGATGAAGCTCAGTCGGCTCTATTTCCAGAATTCTTTGAAAGCCGTCGCTGCATTTTCCGCCAGCCTGTTCGGCAAGAAAAGCCATCGGATTACATTCGTACAAAAGGCGAAGCTTTCCGTTCGGCGATTGCGATGTGGACGGATAAATATAAATTCCACCCTTAATCATATTCCGGTGGAAATCCGAAACCAGGGATCCGATATATCTCGAAGTGTAAGGACGGTCGCCTTCTTCCAGCTGGCAGTATTTGATGTAATCCTTCACACCCTGCGGAAATTTGATGTAATTTCCCTCGTTTATAGAATATATTTTTCCGGTTTTTGAGAACATCATATTCGGATGAGAAAGGTAATACGTTCCCAGGCTCGGATCAAGAGTAAAACCATTTACACCATTTCCTGTCGTATATACAATCATTGTAGAAGAGCCATAAACCACATATCCTGCTGCAACCTGGTAAATGCCTTTTTGCAGAAAATCTTTCAGCTGAACAGGTGTTCCCGGTTCTGTAACGCGGCGGTAAATGGAAAAAATCGTTCCCACGGAAACATTCACATCAATATTGGAAGAGCCGTCTAAAGGATCAATCAGAACGACATATTTGCTGAGATGCCCGTTTTCACCGCACTTTATTTCGATGAAATCATCATTTTCTTCGGAAGCGATTCCGCAGACTACTTCACGCTGTGAAAGCGCAGTAATAAATATTTCATTTGCCATCACATCAAGCTTCTGCTGATCTTCGCCCTGAATGTTCGTATTTCCCGCTTTTCCTACGATATCTGCGATTCCGGCTTTATTTACATCGCGGTTTACAACTTTTGAAGCGAGCCGGATTGCACTCAAAAGGCGCGAAAGTTCTCCGGTAGAATACAGGAAATCGTCCTGTTTATCGATAATAAATTCACCTAACGTCTGTAAAGGATCATTTGACATAAGTAATGAGTTTGTGGTTTTCCCAAATTTCGGAATTTTATTTGAATCTGCCGGATTAATTTTAAAATTAACGGGATTATCTTTATCAGCACTTTATTTTTTCATTTTTCATTCTAAATTTCTATTTTTGAAGATTAATATCTTAGCAAAATTATATTTTTAATAATTATATTCTAATTATCAGTCAGTTACAATGAAAGTCTTTAAATTTGGAGGAGCTTCTGTAAAAGATGCGGAAAGTGTAAAAAATGTGTCGTTGGTGCTGGAAAGTCAGGGTTTTGAAAACTGTCTGCTTGTGGTTTCCGCAATGGGAAAAACTACGAATGCACTGGAAAAGGTAGTGGAAGCATACTTCAAAAAAGAAGATTATCAGGCTGAAATTTCCAAAATCAAAAATAATCATACCGAGATCGCGAAAGGACTTTTCAGTGAAAAACACGCAGTTTTTGCTGAAATTTCTTTGTTCTTTGATGACATCGATTCTTTTTTGAGAAGAAACAAATCACCGAATTATAATTTTGTGTACGATCAGGTGGTAAGCTGCGGCGAAATGATTTCCTCAAAAATCCTCAGCGAATATCTGAACGAAATCCAGTTCACCAATCAATGGCTGGATGCAAGAGATTATATCAAAACCAGCGACAATTACAGGGAAGGCGCTGTAAACTGGAAAAAAACGGAGGAAAATATTTCCACGCTCAACAAAAATGTCTGTTATGTAACGCAGGGTTTCATCGGTTCCGATGAAAATAATTTTACCGTAACTTTGGGAAGAGAAGGTTCCGATTACAGCGCGGCGATCTTCGCTTATTGTATGAACGCGGAAGCAATGACCATCTGGAAAGACGTTCCGGGAGTGATGACGGGAGATCCGAGGAAATTTGAAAATGTTTCCCTGCTTTCCAATATTTCGTATGAAGAAGCCATTGAAATGGCGTATTACGGTGCTTCTGTAATCCACCCGAAAACTTTGCAGCCGCTGAAGCAGAAAAATATTCCATTCTTTGTAAAATCCTTTGTAGACCCGGAAAAACCCGGAACCAAAGTAAGCAATACCAATAAAAATCAGAAAGAGGAATCCTATATTCTGAAAGAAAATCAGATATTGATGAGAATCGCAACACGGGATTTTTCGTTCATTGCGGAAGAACATTTAAGCCTGATCTTCAATGAGATGGCGAAAAATAAAATTAAAATTTCGCTGATGCAGAATTCCGCGATTTCCTTGGCGCTTTGCCTTGAAGATAAATATAACAATATTGATATTCTGAACGATACGCTCAGCAAAACATTCAATACGGAAGTCGTGAAAAACGTTTCGCTTTTTACGGTACGAAATGCGAAGATGGAGAATATCGATACATTTTATCAGCAGAAAAAAGTGCTTCTGGAGCAGATTTCGCAACAGACTTTACAAATGGTCACCCAATAATAACCTGAAAACTATGAGTTTAATTTCTAAAACCGACCTTATTAAAGCTGCCAACCTCAGCAAAATCGGATTCCTGAAAAATCCGGTTGCCGGTGCTTTGATGAAGCTCACCAAAATAGATGAAGTCAATAAACTTTACGATAAATTAAAGGATAAAACCGGAAAAGATTTTTTCGATTCTTTTGTTCGAGAGCGGAATCTTTCCTATGTGGTTTTTGAGGAAGACCTCGCAAAAATCCCGAAAACAGGACCTTTTATTTTGGTTTCCAATCATCCGCTCGGAGCTATTGACGGAATTCTGATGACGAAAATTCTCACCGAAATCCGCCCCGATTTTAAAGTAATGGGAAATTTTCTTCTGGAAAAAATAAAACCGATGGAACCTTTTGTAATCTCGGTAAATCCGTTTGAAAGCAGAAAGGAAATAAAAAGCAGCGCAATAGGAATGCGCGAAACCCTGAAACATCTGGAAAACGGAGGCTGTGTCGGAATTTTTCCTGCCGGTGAAGTTTCCAACAGAAACAATAAAGAAAACGAGATCCGTGATAAGGAATGGGAAAAACCTGCTCTGAAACTGATTAAAATGGCAAAAGTTCCGGTAGTTCCGATGTATTTTCACACGAAAAATTCCAGACTTTTCTACAATATCTCCAAAATACATCCGGATCTGCAAACGCTGATGCTTCCCGCGGAAATGATGAAAGAGCGCGAAAAACCAATCCGCATAAGAATCGGAAAACCGGTCTCCGCAAAGATTATTGACGACCAGGAGAACATTGAAGAACTCGGTGAATTTCTTCAGAACAAAATCTATATGCTGAAATCATACTACGAAAAAAGAAAAAACATCACCGAAACTCTGAAAATTCCTAATCTGAAGCTGAATTTTTCTTTCGAAAAAGAAGAAAACATTATCCAGAATATTATTGACGAAACGCCGAAAGAAGATATTTTAAAAGAAATAGAAATTCTAAAATCTTGCGAAAAAATGCTGTTTAAAAACGGGAATTACGAAGTCTACTTCACTGAATACGATCAGATTCCGTCCATTATGCGAGAAATCGGTAGACAGCGGGAAATCACGTTCCGGGCAGTCGGTGAAGGAAGCAATATGCCTTTTGATCTGGACGAATATGACAAGCATTATTCGCATTTATTTCTTTGGGACAATGATTCGCAGAAAATTGCCGGAGCGTACAGAATGGCTCTTGGGAAAGAAGTCATGAAAAAATACGGGATTGACGGTTTTTATACTGCTTCGCTGTTTGAATTCGATCAAGAATTGCAGCCGTTTTTCCGGAAAGTAATCGAAATGGGGCGCGCTTATATTTCGCAGGAATATCAGCAGAAACCGCTTCCCTTATTTTTGCTTTGGCGTGGAATCGTGCACGTTTGCCTGAGAAATCCCGATCATAAATTCCTGATGGGCGGCGTAAGCATCAGCAATAAATTTTCGGAATTTTCAAAATCTTTGATGATCGAGTTTATGCGTTCTCACTATTACGATTCCGCAGTAGCGCAGTATATTCACCCGAAAAACGAATTTAAAGTAAAGCTGAAAGACCGCGACAAAAGCATTTTCTTCGATGAAATGGAAGCCGATCTGAATAAACTGGACAAGGTAATCGACGATCTGGAACCGGAAATGCGGCTTCCCGTTCTGATAAAAAAATATATCAAGCAAAACGCGAAAGTGGTTTCCTTTAATGTAGATCCGAGCTTCAACGACGCGATTGATGGGTTGATGTACATCCGCATCAGCGATCTTCCGGAAAGCACCATAAAACCTGTTCTGGAAGAAATGAGCGAGCAGATACGCAAGGAACAGGAAAATAATTCTTCTGAAAATCAGTAGGTTTTTAATAAATTGAAAAAAAGTAAGTATATAAACTTGCAGGATATGGTAAAAGTTTATATTTTTGCCCCACTCAATTCAACAATGGTTTCTTAGCTCAGTTGGTAGAGCAACGGACTGAAAATCCGTGTGTCCCTGGTTCGATTCCTGGAGAAACCACAAGAAATCTATTACAAGCCCCTATTTCAGGGGCTTTTTTATTTGGAAAATTTCGACAGCTCAAATATATGCTCAAACTATCTCGGAAAGTCCTTGCTGTATTGACTTTGTTTGAATCTGTTTACTTTTGAAAATAAAATTTAAAATGATTTTGTGAATATAAAATTACAGAAATTGTTTTACTATTTTATCTCTGTATTCCTTTTGCCTAAAGAGTTTCCAAAAATTTCCATTTTCGTCAATTTTTGAAAATCATTAAAAATTCGGTCAATATTTTTATCTTAGTCCTTCTGAAAGTCTTTTTATGCCGAAATACGAACGAATTAAACTACATATTTCTGATATATCTCCTAAATCAGCAGAAAAAGTGTTTGCTTTTTTAGATAGGTTATATGACAATAATTTGGAGAAGGACTTTTTTATAAAAGAGAGTAAAAAGTATACTGTTGATGAGCAATTTTTTATTTGTCATTATGCAAAAATATATTTCAGTGAATCCCATAATAACTTTTTAAATAATGAAATAGACCGATTATACCATATTTATGGAACAATGGCTGTAAATGATGTTACTACCCTAAAATTAAATGCAGTATCCTTATTAAAATACATAGATGATACTCAATTTAAGTTTTTGAAAAGAAAAGTTCAATTAGCAAAAAAAATACAATATACAGAAGCGAAAATAAATTCATATAAGCCTAAAATAGCAACTTTGAAATTCAGAATTCCGCTATACTCCTGGCGACAAAAAGTTAAGTATGAAGACAATCCAGAATTAGTTGCGTCGTTTTATTCTAAAGATGAAATAGAATATGCTTTGCATACAGGAGCAGAGATGTCGATTACTGCTCCCTCTACATATTATGAAGATTTCAAATATTTCTTTTTTGAAACATTTGATAAAATTCTTGATTATGAGCAAATCAGCTCATTATTTCTCAACTCATTTCGTTTCTCTGAAAATACAACTAATATAGAGTTATTAAACTTGGAAATTGATAATAGTGCAACTCTCTATGATGCCTTTTTTAAAGTATATAAAAAATACAATGAAATTCAACTGGAATTATATTCACATATTGAAGAACAAAAGAAAGCAGTCAAAGATTTTAAAACTGCAAGAAAAAAACTAACCTCTAAAGTGAAAATAAATTATGCTACTAAAAAAGACTTTATGAAAGTCATGTATAATTCTTTTTCTCAAATCAGAGATTCCTATGCTTCATTTAAAATCAAAAATCCTAACATTACGCTAGAACAATATCTCACTACAAAAAGCAGAAATATCAAATAACCCCAAATATTATTTATAATTCATAAATATTTCTTTTGTTAAAGAGGGATAATTTCAATAACAACGAATGCGTAAAAAATGCAATAAAAAATTGATTTTACGCATTTTTTCATTTTAGGAAACAAAACTCTATATCATTGCCTAACAAAATTGAGGCAATGGAAACAGACGCACTTACTTATCATCTAACAAAAGTTTTTTCGGAGCTCGAGCACCGGATAGCAGGGAGAGTACTATCCCTGCTGATGGAGCAAGGCATAGCTGCAGGAGTGCCAGCGGGTTCGGAAAAGCTTTTAACCGATAAACAAGTATGCGAGCATCTCCAAATCTCAATTTCGCACTTCCACAACTTCAAGAAAGCCTATGCTGATTTTCCTTCTTATGCGATCGGTAAGAGTTCTCGTTATAAGCTTTCTGAAGTGGAAGAATTCATAAAGTTTAACTCCAAAAAAATAAAAAAACGATGCGAAAAATAAGAGTACCAGCAGGCGTTGTGCTTGCCCCTTGGTATGTAGTAGACGGGAAATATGTTAAGATAAAAACTATTGATTTTCTGAACTTCTTGGTCTTCCTAAATATTATGGTTGCTAAAATAGGCAAAGAGAGATCATATGCTCTGATTGAAAACAATGTTTTGAAAATTATAGAAGTTTCTGATATTGTTCAGATACTGCTTAAATGGCTCGATGAAAATTTTCAGGATTTTGAGGAAGAGGTTCATTTGGATGATGTAAAAGAAGCATTCATCAACAAATCAAATATGTTATTTGATAAAACCACGCTCTACTATCTGAAAGAAATTGAGTTTAAGCAGAAATTTGATACCAAAGATGAAAGCTACTTTTACTTCCTCAATACTGCTGTAAAAGTTAATAAGGAAGGGATTCATCTCATCAAATACAAAGATTTGCAATGGCTCATACTGGAAGAACAAATTGTAAAACGCAATTTTTTCCTGCCAAAGAAAACACTTGGAAAACTTAATATTCCATATCAAAGATTTGTTTGGAATATCGCAGGAAAAGATGAAGTAAGATACAAAGCTTTTATGTCAGTTATTGGCTATCTGCTCCATCGGTATCAGGATGCAGCCAACGCCAAAGCAATTAACTTACTTGATGAAACCGAAGAAACCGATTTGGCAGAAGGCGGTCGAGGAAAATCATTATTTGTTAAGGCAGTCGGATTTATGGTTGTGATTTGCTCCATACCCGGAAAAGATTTGACTACAACTAATGTTTTTGCCTTTCAACGGGTCAATCGCATTACCGCTGTCCTGCTGATAGATGATGCAGGCTACAATCTTAGATTCGATGATTTGTATAACAGAATCACTGATGGATTCACGGTCAATGTCAAATACAAACCAGAATACTTTATCCCTTTTGAAGAATCACCTAAGGTAGTGATTACGAGCAATCATATTCTGAAAGCTCCTGTTGGGAACAGCACAGACAGAAGAAGGTATGAGATAGAACTCAGCTCACACTATGGAAGAGACTTGACAGTTTATCAGGAATTTGGACATTATTTCTTTACAGAATGGAATCAGCAACAATGGGACGAATTTACCTTTTATATGCTGAGTTGCGTTCAGCGGTATTTGTCTGAAGGATTATTGGAAGCACCTTCCATACATCTGCACGAGAGGAGGCTGATTTCTGAATTAGGAATAGAATTCTTGGATTTTATGGACGAGGAACTCAGCGGAAAAACCAAGCTTCACAAAAAAGAACTGTTCAATAAGTTTTCTAAAGGCGGTTATGTCAATTCAAGATACCTGCCTAATCAACGGACATTCACGACAAAGGTTAAGAAATACCTTGAATACAAGCAGATTCCTTATAAAGAAACTCCGCTTAATTCCAAGATGTATTTTGAAATTCTGAATGAAAAGGATTTGAAGCCTTTAACTACGATTGATAACGTTAATACCGACTACAAAACGGTTGATACGGCTAACAAAATGACACGCTTAGCTAATCAGCTACAGAAATTTTTTAACAATCAAAATTAACCAAAATGAATAAACAGAAAGTTTTAGCTATAGACTTAGAGACTACCAACTTAGACCCTTTTACAGACTACATCGTGAGTATTGCGATGTCTTGTGAAAAAGGAAAAGGATTTAACATTGTTCTGCCTTTTTATAAAAATAAAGCTAAAGCAAAGGAATTCTTACAGCCAATTTTACCAATACTCGAAGATGAAACCATTACCAAAGTCTTTCATAATGCCAAATTTGATTTAAAATTCTTCTATCAATACGGCATTGAAATCAAAGGTGAAATTATCGATACGATGATTTTGGATTATCTATTCGACCCTAATCGTAAGACACACGGACTGAAGGAAATTTCCGAATTGCATTTGCATTACCACCAAATTTCATTTGATGAAATGAGAAAAGGCAGAGATATTACCGAAGTTCCCAAAGAGGAACTGACCAAATATGCCTGTGAGGATGCAGACCTGACTTTACAATTGTATCATTTTTTAACTCAACAATTAAATCATAATTAATATGGATATAGCAATCAATACGTTAGAACATCAATTAATAGATGTTCTCGTTAAAATCGAATTGGCTGGTGTAAAAATAGACACCAAAAAATTAACTGATGTAGAGCAACAGCTATTGAATCTACTACAAGCAACCACTTTAAAAATAGTGGAAACTGCCGGAGAAGAACTTAACCTCAACAGTAATGAACAGCTTAGCAAACTGCTCTTTGAGACTTTGCAGTTGCAACCGAAAGTTACCTCCAAAAGCAAATCGGGTTTGATTTCTGTGGATAAATCGCACTTAGAGAAACTTAAGGGCGACCACGAAATTATTTCTTTAATCTTAGATTACAGGAAGACAATAAACTTACTCAAATTCTGCGGTCAGCTGAAAGACATTCATCCAAAGACAGGACGGCTTCATTGCAGTTTGAACCAAATCGGAACAGCAACAGGGAGATTCAGCTGTAGCAATCCTAATTTACAGAATATTCCAATGTGAAAGTTAGCGAGGAAGAAGCCGATACCAAAAAAATCCTTGCTTCGATACTCAGAGAGGTTTTTGTCGCTGAAAAAGATCATGTACTAATTGGTGCAGATTATTCGCAGATTGAACTTCGAATGATGGCAGAAATGAGTCAGGATACATTTCTATTAAAAGCCTACAATTCTGATATGGATATCCACGAACTAACCGCTTCTAAAGTATTCAATATTCCGATTTCTGAAATCAGCAAACAGCAACGCTCGATTGCCAAAGCAATCAATTTTGGTTTAATCTACGGGATGTCGGCTGTTGGGTTAGCGGAATCCCTCACTGCTATTACCAAAACACATCATTCTAAAGAGGATGCCGAAAAAATGATGGCAGAATATTTCAGTCAGTTCAAAGGTGTGAAATCCTGTTTGGATGCTTTGATTGATTATGCAGACCATCACGGCTATTCCAGAACCCTGTTCGGAAGAACAAGACCAATTCCTGAACTCGCTTCCAATACAATGAGCGAAAGGGAAAAAGGAAAACGTTTGGCAATGAATTCTCCTGTTCAGGGAAGTGCGGCAGATATTATTAAGATGGCAATGGTCAATTGTGATAAAGCGATTTCAGAGAAAGGCTTGAAATCTAAAATAATCCTTCAAGTCCACGATGAGCTACTATTTGAAGTTCCCCAAGATGAGGTAGAAGTTATGGAAAAGTTGATTCGTCACGAAATGGAAAATGTTGTCAGGCTTTCCATTCCGCTGACTATCGGAATTGCCACAGGAAAGAATTGGGCAGAAGCCCATTAAATAAAAATTAACTACTAAATATTATAAAAATGAAAAATTCAGAATTCATCGGCAATACAGCCGATACAACGAGCAATGAAATTAGTATTAACAACAAAAATTTTAAAACAATGGACAATCAAAATTTAAACTCTCAAGAAGAGACAAAAACCGCCTTAAAAACTAAACTCTTTAATTTTCACATTGACTTTGTAAGATTGGAAGTTCCTTACAATTATTGGCATATTAATTTTGAAAATCTAGTGGAACATCCTACTATTAAAAATCAATATACCTTAAAACCCGAAATCTGGGAACACCACAAGAATTTTAGTGTGTATTTCGCTAAAAAGATAGCGATTATCAAATTTAGTCTTCCGTATTTTCTAAACGGACATAATTACTGCAAACTCTACTTGGAAGATTTTTGGCAAATTGAAGATTTTATGTCAAAACATCTCGGCTTAGAAATCAAGTTTGCAGAAGTCAAAGAGCTGGAATTTGGAGCATATGAAAAAATTGATATTGATGCCAAGGATTATATCAATTCTATTGTAGGAATCAAGAACTACGAACTCGAAAAATCAGCAGATGGCTTCAAGATGTTCGGCGACCGAAAAAGAAATTTTCATTATAAAATTTACAATGCTGTTGCCAATGCCAAAGCTAAAAAAACTTTTACGCTTGGAAATTATCCGAAGGAAGGCTTGGTAAAGCACGAAATCAAATTAACTAACACCAGTCCTTATTTTGACAGTGTGTTTTATAACGATTTATATGAGCCATTTGCTTCTTATTGGGACGAACTGAAAGAGGATTTAATTAATTCCCAAAAATCATTGGTTTTAAAAAATCGTAATTCAATATCATTGCAGAGTAGCGATTTGACAAATATTCTTTATGCAGGACTTAAGCAATATGAGAATGGAACTGCCTCCGAAAATGTTGTGAAATCCCTGTTTGAATTAATAGAAAACTCAGGATTAACATCGTCTCAGAAGAGCAAACGCCGAAAAGCAATCAGCATCTTGGAAAGCAACTATAATCAAAGGTTTTAGCATTAATTCCTAAAAATATGGAAACTTTTAGCCCTAACTGTTGTCGCACACTGGCATTTAGGGCTAAAGTTACCACAACAAAAGAATGTGGTAAGAAATTCAAATTTAATTAACAAAATCTAAAATTATGGCAACAATCAAGTTTGTGCTCAGTAAATCACAGCACCAAAGGAAAATTAAAAGCAATCAATCGATGATTATGCTCCGCTACACCCACCGAAAGCAGGTAACATATTTTTACACTCAAAGAAATCTGGAAAACCGATATTGGGATGAGAAAGGACAGCAGATTAAGAAAAGCTATTCGGGTTCAGACCGCTTCAATATCTATCTCAATAAGTTCAGGCAGAAAGTTGAAGATATTGTCAATGAGCTTATGATTAATGGCGAAGACCCTGAAACCAGTCGTGTAAAGCTGATTTACACTGAAAAGAAAGAGGGAATACAGAAGAAACGGGAGTTTACATTTTTTGAATATTTTGAAAAATATCTGGAAGACAGGAAAAATAAAATCGAGCATAGCACGGCGAAAACATACAGAACCACTGTCAATAAGCTGAGAGAATATGAAAAATATGCTCGTGTTCAGCTCAACTGGCACAATATCAATATGGATTTCTATGATGATTTCCTTGAATATTATACTTCTGTTGAAGGACTGACCAATAGCGGATTTAGCAAAAATATCAAGAATATTAAAGCTATAATGAACGATGCGATGGTAAACAGCTTTAATACATATAACGGGCATAATCATAAGAATTTCTTAGTGTTAAGGGAGGATATTGATAATATTTATCTGACTGAAGAAGAAATAGAAAAGCTGATTGCTTTGGATTTGAGCAAAGATAAAACGATGGAAAGAACGAGGGATTTGTTTGTCTTTGGTTGTTATACAGGGTTGAGGTTTAGTGATTTCAGTCAGGTAAAGCCTGAGCATATCATTGGAGATGTGTTAAGAATTAAAACAATCAAAACCGGCGAATGGGTTAATATTCCTATCCTTCCTGCTGTAAGAGCAATTATGGACAAATACAAAGACAATCCCAACAATCTCCCCAAGTCTTTGTGTAACCAGACAATGAACCGATATTTAAAGAAATTAGGCGAGAAAGCAGAGCTTAAAGATAAGATTCTTAAAATCCGTAGCAGAGGCAAAGACCGTATAGAAGAGAGTTTGTTAAAATATGAAATGATTTGCACACATACCGCAAGACGTTCTTTTGCGACCAATATGTTTAAGAGAGGAATCCCGACCAGAGTGATTATGAATATCACAGGACATAGAACTGAAAAAGCATTTAACAGCTATATCAAAATTTCTCAGGATGAGAATGCAGAATTGCTGAAAGAATATTTTAGTAAATCGGCGTAAGTTCTTTTTTTTCGATTTGAACATTGAAAAACCTGCCTTAATGGTAGGTTTTTGTTTGTGTATATTTATATAAAATGTTTTTACAAATATTATTAAAGTTATATAGAAGTTTTTTATTTTTGATAATTATTGTACAATAATGGCAAAGAAAAATGTTACTACAGCTTTAGATGTTTTAAAAACTGATGAAATCTTTGATAAAAAAGGTTGGAAAAGAAAGGAGAACGATAAAATTTCTCTTTATAATAACTATCTTAACAGACTTTCATTACTGCCTCCAGATACAAGGGACTTATTTTTTGAATTGACTGATAATTTTGAAAATATAACTTATGATGATATTATCCAAAAAATAAAGGATTCATATAATACTATTGATCGGAATTATATAGATAGTTATAGAAAAATCTATTTTATGCCTCTTATAGAACAGATTCCTATTTATAAGAACGAAAGCAGGTTTAAGCTTCTCAATTTGCTTCATAAACTTTTAGGAACAGATAAAAAAACATATAAAGAAAGACCTCAAAGAAAAAGTGGAGAAATTTTATTATCTTTATTTGAAATTGAATACCGAGAATTATATGGTTCGGAGAAGTTTGTTTTCCCCGATTCGTACTCAAAATTCAAGTCTCAATTTAGTAAGAAAGATCTTATTGTACTGGTTGACGATTATGTTGGAACTGGAGATACTGCTAAAGATGTTTTGAATTTTTATTTGAAGCATGAAAAATTTAATAAAAAAAATATTGTAATATTAACAATAGCGGCTCAACACCATGGGATTAGCAGAATTAACAAAGAGTTTGGAGTTGAAATTATTTCTAACATTAAACAAGGGAAATATTTAATTGATAATTTTTTTGATAGTATTCTTACTAAAAAGAGAGAGCAGATTACAACAATGTGCGAAACATTAAAAATAAAAAGTGATTACTTTGGATATGGAAATAGTGAAGCACTAATATGTATCCTCAATAAATCACCAAACAATACCTTTCCTGTTTTTTGGTATGAAACCAAACAATACCCTGCACCATTTCCTAGACGGAAAGTATATAAAGAATTTAACAGAAACTAATAATATGGATGATAAGGTTAAATATTTATTGTTATTAATCCTTGAGAATAATGGAAATATTGAACAGTTAATAGAATATGGCTATACTTATAGTGAGGTATCTAATTTTATTAAAAAGGAAATAGAATATAAAAATGCTATTTATTTTGACAATAAGTTAATAATTACAGAGAAAGGAATAAAATTGAAAAACGAATTGTCAAAAAAACTTGAATATTCAAACATAGAGAATTTGATTTCCCCTTTGTTATCAGCCCTTATAAAAGATAATAAAGATGAACAAATTTTCATTCCTTTGCTAGATGAGTTGCCAGATTAAATAATTATTTTTAGATTTGTTTAGGTATTTGATTTCGGATACCATTATAGGGAATTTGACTTCCGAGCAATTCCGATTCAAAAGCTCCTCCAGAGTCGTCCCTTTTGAATCGGCCTTCCAAAATATGGGACCAATTTATTTGGTCCCTTTGAGATTTATAGGATATGGATTTTATTAGTTATAGACATAGATTTACATCTGAAGCAAAAAATTTAGGATATTCAGCTACTACTATTGATTTGTGCCTAGATTATGCAGAAAATTTATATAATAATGATTTACCTATAATCTATAATCTTACTCATTTTAGTAAATTAACAGGTGTAAAGAAAAATTACATTATTCAATCAGCTGTTGTTTCAAAACACTCCTCTGCCTATTATAGAACATTTGATGTAAAGAAAAAAAGAGGAGGTATTAGGACTATAAATGAACCTTTACCAAATCTTAAAATGATACAATATTGGATATTGAACAGTATTTTATCAAAAATTGAAATTAGTCCATATGCAAAAGCATATCTCAAAGGTCGAGATTTAAAGCAAAATCTAAGATTTCATAAAAATAAGAAAAAGGTTCTGAATTTAGATATTGAAAATTTTTTCACAAATATTAAATTCCATGGCGTACAGAAAATCTTTTTAGACAAAGGATATTCTACAACACTGTCAAAATATATGGCAAAAATATGTTGCCTTGGAGATCATTTGCCTCAAGGAGCTCCAACTAGTCCTTACTTGTCAAATATTTTTATGCTTGATTTTGATAATAAAATATCTGAGTATACAAAGCAAAGGAAAATAAATTATACAAGATATGCAGATGATATGACGTTTTCTGGAGAATTTGATGAAGCAGAAATAGTTGAATTTGTATCAAAAGAATTAATGAATAAAGGTTTATCCCTACATCCTGATAAGAAGAAATTAATGCTTAATACACAGAGGCAGATTGTTACTGGAGTTGTTGTTAATGAAAAAATTCAATTATCAAAGGAACAAAGAAAAAACTTAAGGCAAGAATATTACTATATTAAAAAATACGGTCTAGAAAACCATCTTGCAAAAAGAAAAATTGCAAAAAGTAGTTATATTGATTATTTAATTGGAAAAATCAATTTTGGAATATATTTAAATCGTTATGATAAAAGTTTAATTGAATTTAAAAGTTATTTATTGAACTATAAACATCAACAATAAGAGTTTTCTTTCAGTGTCTTTTTTATTAAAGAGGAAGGCACTCAAAGAAACTTGGGCATATCTTTTATCTATAATCTCAAAAACATTACACTTAGAAAAAAATACGACATAACCTCTTGTTAGTTTGAGGTTGAAAACTAACATTGCGAAGTCCCTGAATATTTCTTTATCTCACAACAAAATCCCAAAATGTAGAACAGATTTTTTAACGGTGTTTTACATAGATAATTCTGAAAATTTATTTTATTCAAAGGAGTAAGGTATTTCAGTTTAGTTCTTTTGAAAAAAAAATAAAGCGAAGCGATTTATCGCTTCCAGTTGGTTGTAATTTCTATTTTTAATTCTGTTATTAATTAAGTTCTTAAATATAAGTGCACTATTGGTTAAATTGAAGAGTGTCTTTGGTAGAAATAAAATGTAAATTCAGTTAGATTAAAATGCAGATTTGTTCAGATTGAAATGCAAAATTAGGTGATCTGAAATGCACGATTGGTAATAAAGCAGTACTGTTACAACCGTAAAAAAGAGGATATCCTTTGGAGAAATAAAAAGCAGTCATTTTATATTGCTGTGTTTTTGCAGAGATATAAAATGATAGACATTTGGAGAGGATATTTTATAGCAGTAAAAAATATGAAATCAATGCAAGAAATCTACTTGGATGAAGAATTTTATGATAATTCTGAACCAAAAGAATTTAAAATAAACTTGGAAATTCCTTTTGATATTTTATCAGATAAAGAATTATCTCTCAATGAGAAACTGCTTTTAGGGTTAGATTATTCACTGAAAAAGAAACTTGGATTCAATCAGATAACAAATTTAGAAATTGGAAATCTGCTTAATGTTCATCCGAATATTATTGGAAGCTGTCGGAAAAAACTTGTCCAAAAAGAATATGTAATCAAAAAAGGACGGCGATATATTTTGCAGGAAAGGAATAATTCTGAAAAAACCTCAGATAACAGCAGTCAATTGGAATTGAAAGATAAAAGAAATATCAGAATTCCATTTGAAATATATCATCATCCTGAACTTAAAACAGGAGAAAAACTGCTTTGGGGAGAGTATAATTCTATCAGCAAAGGAGAGAAATATTACTATGCTAAAAGAGAATATACCGCAAACCGCCTTGGTGTAAGTGTAGAAAGTGTTTCAAATTGGACGACTTCTCTTCATAAAAAAGGATGTTTTTCAAAATATGAAATTATCTCCGGTTACTATACTCATCAGAGAAAAATTATTACGTGCCGTTTCGATGAAGAGTAAACTGGTGCTTTAGCATACTATTGTATAAATAAGTTTTTTAACAGAGTACAATAATGTAAAATCACTTTTGGTGTCAAATATCCAAATTGAAATTAAAACCGATTTTTGAATGGAGAATATCGTTTAAATTAAGTTTTATATTGATTAACAAATCTTTGTTTAATAAAAAATGTTGTGAGATTAAAAAAGATTGACGGACTTTGCCGACTAAGGAGTCGAAGCCTTGTTTTCAAAGTAAAGCAAACACATTAATCCAAGCGAAATAATCGTTTGGATTTTTTATTTATAAAATTTCCAACAGGTAATTGTTGTAGAAACAAAGGAAAATGTATAGTTTTACCCCAATAAATAAACAGAAATATATAAGAACAAATTAGAAATCTAAAAAAATAATATTGCATTTCGCAAACTGATTCTGCCTTTGAAAAGTCGAAAATTCTAAAGTAATACAGAATAAGTTTAGCAAGATGCTCAAGTTAGGGCTTGAGCGTTGCTTTACTTTGTATTACAGGGCTTCGACTCCCTCAAAGGCAGGTAGAGACAACGTCTCAAGCCTGTTTTTTTTGTTTTTATACCTCAAATTACGGTTTTCAGTAAGGAATGTTGAAAAAGGAATTATAAAATTGAAAATTAAATAATATGAAAGCAAAAATTAAATGGATATGCATAATCAGCATATTTTTTATTCAGTCATCTTGTAACAACTTTAAGCAGGAATCTCCTTTTGAAGTAGTTGAAGTAAGTAAAAAGTTATTTACATACAATGGAAGTTATTATCTGTTTACTTTTAAAGGAAGTGTCAAAAACAATTCCGTAAATATCTATGATTCTGTTTATACTATGGTTAGTATAGAGTTGGAATTAGAGAATGGAAATATCATAACAGCGCGTGATTATCAAAGTGTTTTTTGGGGAATAGATATTGGAGATTTAGAAAAAGCTTGGAAACCAAATGAAGTTAGAATTATTGGTGAGAAAAAAGGAATTAATTCTGATTTTATACCGAAACAATACAAGGAATATCCTGTAAAAAAAGTAACGGCAGTTTTGAAATTTTCAGCGGATGATATTATAAATAGAAGTAAAAATGAATATTACTATAGGCTTGATGTTACAGATGTATGGAATAGGCTTTAGAGTCTGCAGATTACTATTGAAGTATGGAGATAAAAAACAAAAAAAATCATAACTATAAACTAACAAAAACTATAATGAATTCAATATTAAAAACATTAGGATTAATAATCAGTATTGTAGGATGCGTATCAACTACAATGGTTTGGATTAATGTCCCTGTAGTCGGAGAAATAAAAGGAGTAAGTAATCCTGCAGGAATTATTGCTTTAGGAGGATTTATATTTTGTGCAATATTATATTTTATTTCCTATGTGTCCGAAGAACGCGGGGTCTATTGGACACTTTTGTTCTTATCGGCGATTCCGCTTGTGTCAGGGTTTTATTATTATCAGAATATTCAGAAAGTAGTAGAACAGTTGACCGCATTGAGTCAAATTTCCATTTTTGGTGTTTCTGCCGGAGATTATTATGATGTGTCAAAAGTTATCGAATGGAGGAATGGATTTCAAATAACAATGGTAGCGGGAGGAATAAGTTTGTTTTTAGCAATTGTTCTATTATTATCAGATGATACCAAAGTAAACGTTCAACCTAACAAACAATCAGTTTCAAATCAATCTCAACCGCCTTTGGAATCGAAGAAGATTGTGAGTAATTTCGATAATGAGCCCTATATTCAAAAACTCAAAGAATTGTTTGAACTAAACAATAAAGGAGTGCTTCCAAATGATATTTTTGAAGATGAGAAACATAAAATTCTTGAACAACAAAAAGCCGATAAAATAAAATTTGAAGAAGCTTATAGAGAGCTTTTAACAGATAGTTTACCAAAAACTCCACGAGACCCAAACAGACCGTCTTATATATCTAAACCAATACCTCAGAAGAAAACAATTGACCCAAATGTTGTTTTTATAATTGCAGTTTGCTTATTGTTAATTGGCTTTGCGGTATATTCTTTAGCATTTAACAAAAACAAGCCTCAAAATAATGAGTTGTCGAAAATTAATAATGATTCAATCGGATTAGTCAATAGTGAAAATAAAACGGTTAAGTCTGATTCTGAACAAACAATTAATTTTCCAATCTACACCTATAATAAATTAATTGATAAAAGTTATTACGAAGATGGCGGTAGTGTATTTCCAGAACAATTTAAAGAATATTATTTTTTGTATGGCGTAGTAAAAAGAGTACTGCACGAAGATGGGATTGTTGGTTATAAAATTCATGTAACCCGAACCAGTAAAGAGTTTGATAATTTACATAGTGATACAAATTCTTTAGCGAATCAGGACATTGTGATTAATTTATTTCCGGAAGACTTATATTCTAAAAATGGTAAAAAGAGAAATGATGTAGGTAAATATGATTTAAGTTTTAAAGAATACAAAACCCTTAAGAAATTACTGGTAGAAGGAAGAAAGATTAAATTTTCTTATGTTGAAGGAGGAGCAGGCTCTACGGGGACAATCTTAGCGGGTTTCTTATTTTTTAATTATATTGAAAAGATTGATTAAATATAAATTGTTCTAAATGGAGAACATCTTCTAAAATTAATTTTTAAAATAAATATGAGTTTGTAATCGTGAGAGAATAATAAAATTGTAGAATTATTGATTCAGGTTAGTCGATACTTAATTTAACCACTATAATCAAAAAGAATAACTTTATTGTTACCTCAATCTCTTTTATTAACTTTGGCAAAAACGACAAGTATTAAAGCATTTTACCTTGTAATAGTTTTGAATAAGTATTGATTTATAGGAGATTCTCTAAATGATTTTACACAATAGCTTAAATTCACAACAGCAGCAACATACGGCAGGAGCACAATCAATAGGATTTGATTATCAATTCTATTACTTTATGTTTTTGGCTCTTGATCTTAAACTTGGTCAAAAAATTGGGTTTGAGGTTAAAGACGATATTCACATTGATAAGGAAGACGGAAATTCTATTTTGTTTCAGTCAAAGCATACCATCTTAAAAACAGCAAATGGAACTCCTCAAAATTTAACGACATTAGACGTTGACCTATGGAAAACATTAAGTAATTGGTCAGTTTTTATTACAGCTGATACAACTACAGGTTTTCTAGATAAGCATTCGTTTGTTTTGGTAACAAACAAAAGTGAAAATAATAATGATTTTATTTCTTCACTTAATCAATTTAAAGCTGATCAAGATATTGATAATATACTTACTAAAATAAATGAGTTAAAAAGTAAAACACAAGATAATACTCTAAAAGAATATTTTAAGAATGTAACATCTCTCGGTAAGCGTAGATTAAAAATATTTTTTACGAAACTAACAGTTGAAACTGAAGTGGATGAAATAATTCAAAAGATTAAAAATCGTATCTTAGAAAATATCCGACAAGAAAATTTAGTAGATGCAATCTTTGATAGCCTTTGCTCTAATTTGCAAATTGCAAAATATACCGATATTAAAGATCGAAATAAGTTTGAAATTTCGTGTGAAGACTTTAATAAAAAGTTTGGAAAATGTTTCAAAGTAGCAACGGAATTAAGACCTTTACCTAAAAGAGATTTCCCTATATTATTACCAGAAAATTTGGAAAACCAGGCATTTATAAAACAATTGCTTGATATAGGCGACATTCAAAGTGGTTCAGATGATATTCGGAATTTTACTACTCAAATGCTCAAATTTTTAAATCATTTTACATATTGGTCTGAAGAGGAAAATTTTATTTTGCTTACCGATGCTGAGGATTTTAAAAATAATAGTATTCGAATATGGACAAATGAGTTTAGATCTAAATACAGACAGATTACAAACCAGATAAATTCAGGAAAGGCTATTAATGATTTAGAGGATGACATTAAACAACTAGGAGCGGAATTGGTTGATTTTATAAGACGACAAGATCTATCCATAAATGGATATTCTCCGTTGGGGATCGAATTTAGCAATGGACATTACTATGCTTTGTCAGATAATTTGGAAATAGGCTGGCATTTTGATTGGAAAAATAAATACAAAAAAGAATGAAAGAGATTTATTATGTTTACAATAATGAAGCAATTGCGAGTTGTATTTTTTTGTTCATTTTAAAGAAAATAAATTCTCTAGAAATAGCTCGTTTATGTTTGTTTTTACCTTTTTTATTAGATGATAGGACTATTAGTTTTTTATCAAAAAATTACGATCCTGAATTAGATTTGGAACAACTAATAAAAGAACAATCAAAATTATTCGTATCGTTTAATAAAAGATACTTGTCGTTGCTTCCTGTTACTATAAATTCTTTGGTTTTATTAAATGATACTAACCAAATCACATTTAAAAATGAGAATCAGATCATATCGAATAGTATTTTGAATTTTGAAAATCAGGGGTTAGGTGAACGATTTGATAAAATCACAGAGGTAATACCTGCTTTTCTCTCTTTAATCGAAAAATATTCTACTGAAAAACTTTACAAAATTTTAAAAGTGCAACTATGAAATTTATACTTCATGAAATAAAATTATGGTTTAAAGCAGAAGAACACGAACCTAAAAGTTACCGGTTTCTTCCTGACAGAATAAATGTTATAACAGGAGATGCAACTACAGGAAAAACAAGTTTTTGGAGTATAATTGACTATTGCCTTTTATCCGCAAAAGTAAAAGTAGCCAATACAATTAATGATAAAGTATTGTGGTATGGAATAAGATTTACCATTAATGATAAAGAGGTGTCTATAGTTAGAAAAACACCTGCTGAGGGGGCTGTTTCTGCTGAAGTATACTTTAGCTGGGGCGGATTTCCTGATAAACTTGAAGGAAATAAAGAAATTGCCGAAATAAAATCAATTTTAGATGAAGAATTTGGAATTACAGATACTTTAAGATTTCCTTATGGAAAAGGATTAGGGAAAGCACCTTTTAATGTTTCATATAGACATTTTTTGCTTTTTAATGCTTTGACCGAAACTGTCATAGGCGCGCCTGAAACATATTTTGATACTACTTTTTTTGGGAAAGAAGAATATGATAAAGCCCTTGGGCATATTTTTGATTTGGTAATCGGTGTAAATGATTTGGAAAATGTGAAAGCCATAGAAAGACTACAGGAAATAGATGCAGAGCTAAAAAAAATACAAAATCAAGAGAGGACAAATCAAAACAAAACTAAAAACTTTGAAGAAGGGATATTTGGTTTAATCGAAGAATGTAAAAGGCATAATCTGATTGAATTTACTGATTTTTTTAATAATATAGATGAAGCTCTATCTGTACTTAATAATGTTATAGAGAATACTCAAAAAGCTGCACAAAATTCTAACTTGTTTAAAGAAATAGATGATCTGTATAAAAAGAGAAATGAAATACAAGCCCAAATTAATGCTATATCACAATATCAAAGAGAATTTGATTTATACAAAAAAAATTTGAATAAATCTGCTGATAGCTTATTGCCAATTGAATTTTTAACCCAAAAACTATCCGACCAATTATTAGATTCTTACGAAACAAGATTATTTGTAGAATCTTTAGAATCTTCATTACAGAGAATAAAAGGAAGTCTTTCTAAAAAAATAGATGCACCCTTAAAAGTTAATGGAGATATAAGAGAATTGCGTTCACAATTTCAAGAAATTAGTCAAGAAATAACTAAGCTTAATGAAATAAAAAAGAATTATTATTCTGAAGGACAAAAGTTTATAAAATTAGGAGAAATAAAAAATGCATACGAACGGTTACTGAAATTACCAGCAACTAAACAATCCATAGATACAGTTAAACTAAACCGTTTAAATGATGAGAAATCTCAATTGGAAAGAGTTCCCCAGAACAATGAAGAGATTAAATATATTATGAAGACTAAGTTAGATGAAAGCATACAAAGGAATTATAATCAACTAGCATCCTTGCCAGCATATAAAGATCATAAAACTGTATTTGATGAAAATGAGATGATTTTAAAATTATATCCACCAAATCAGCTTTTTCCTTTAGACAATGTGGGAAGTAAATCTAATTATATGTTTATGCATTTATGTGTTTATTTAGGTTTGCACGAACATATGATAAATGTTCAACAAGAACATGTCCCTCCATTTTTATTTATTGACCAGCCAAGTATTCCGTATTATAGTGATAATATTGAGAAAGGAAATGATGATAAAACGAAATTAATTGATGCATTTTCTTTATTAAACTCGTTTGTAAATTATATTACAACTCAAAAGAAAACTCATTTCCAAATTTTTATGGTGGAACATGCTCCGAAAGAATATTGGGAGCAAAATAAATTATCATATTTCCATACAGTAGATGAATTTATAAATGGAAATGGATTGGTACCTGTTGAAATATATAACAATTAATTTATGCCAAATATGTCATTAGGTAAAGTGGACAAATTTATTGTTCATTTTATAGGAAATAAGAATAACGGAGATGGTGTACGTTTTTCAGATGTGCTAACAGATTCTGAAAATATAAATAAATATATTAATCAATTGGTTGAAAATAGTTTTAAAACAGAAGAGTTATATCAATTTTTTTTTCAACCTAAAATAGAGTTAAATCCTGTTTATCAGTTTGTTAATTCTATTTTTCAAGAACCTGAAACAATAATTGAACAATCAAAAAATATTGGTCGCTATTTGTATGACAAGAGTATTCATCCACAAATTAAAGGGGGGGAGTTGTTGGTTATTTATTTTAAAGACTTTCAAATAGGAAATAAACTTGTGGATTGTATAGGACTATTCAAATCAGAGAATAAAAACTCTATTTTAGAAGTTAATGCAATTGAAAATGGATTTGAATTAACAGATGTAAAAGGAATTAATACAAGCAAGGTTGATAAAGGATGTTTAATTTTCAACACTGACAAAGAGAATGGTTTTTGGGTTTTAGTAGTAGACAATACAAACAAGGGTAGTGAGGCTCAGTATTGGAAAGATCAATTTTTAACTCTCCAACCTATAAAAAATGAATTTCATCAAACAAATCAGTTTTTAGGCATTGCTAAACAATTTGTGACTAAAAAACTTTCAGACGAATTTGATGTTACTAAAACAGACCAAATAGATTTTCTAAATCGTTCTGTTAATTATTTCAAGACTCACGATATATTTAATAAAGAGGAATTTGAGCAAAATGTATTTGGAGATCGTGATGTTATAGATTCATTTCGAATGTTTGACTTATCCTATAGACAGGACAATAAAATGGAATTATCAGATAGCTTTGAAATATCATCTCAAGCAGTAAAGAAACAAGCGAGGATATTTAAAAGTGTTTTAAAACTTGACAAAAATTTTCATATCTACATACATGGGAATCGAGATTTCATAGAACAGGGTGTTGATGAAAATGGTCGGAAATATTATAAAATTTATTATGAAAAAGAAAGTTAGTTTAGTTTTTAAATAGTCCGTATATAAACTTAATGCTTATGATTTCAAACTATGAAAATATAATAAATGCCATCTGTGATAGATTTCATAATCACATTACACCTTTAAAAGTTGTTAATTGGTTAGAAAATTTTGATAGGTCTGACTGGAAAAAAGCACTAATAGTTTTAAATTCTTTTGAGTATTATACTACTAAAGATGTCATTAAAGAATTTGACACTTATCTGAAGCTGATATACAATGATATAAATAACACTAATGAAGTTTATGCTATACCTGTTGGACAAGTTGGAAAAAGTGGCTTAGCAATGATTTATTATCTTAAAAAGACAAACTCGTTTGCTCGGAATAAATTAAAAATATTAGGAGAAAATGATTTCTCGCAAATTAGTGATGGTGATAATGTTATTTTAGTTGATGATTTTTCAGGTTCGGGAGAAACAATATCTTCATTTTATAATTCTATTAAAGGTAAACTTCCTAATAATCACAATGTCTTTGTTTTGACAGTGGCATTCTTAACAAAGGCAAAAATACATTTAGAAAATATGGGTATTCAGATTTATGGAAATTTGAGAAATCCAGTATTTAGTTCCAGAGGTTCGGTTTTTGGCTATACTCCAAAAATGAAAGCGATTAGAGAATTCTGTTTTAAATATGGAAATTTAATCTATAGTGAAGAAAAATATAAAAATAAAGAAACAAAGTTACATCCTTTAGGGTTTGCCAATTCACAAGCATTGGTAGGTTTTGAACACGCAATACCAAATAATACATTATCAATAATTTGGTCAGACAAAAAACGATCAGACAACAATGAAATGTGGCAGCCAATATTCCCAAGAAGAACTCAAGCATATATTAAAGAGACTAGTGAGTTTAAAAAGACTTCTACATATTGGATTAGTTTATTGTACAAATTGAGATTAGAAAATAACTTTAATTTTGATGCTGATAAATATTCAAAATATAATTTGAAAACATTGAGTGTACTTCTTCTAAAAAGGAAGAGAAATAATCCAATTTATATCTGTCAGTTTTTAGGAATTAATTTGGATGAGTATAACTCAATAATTGATGAAGGAATTAAATCAAATATATTTGATAAGCATGGAGAGTTAACAGATAACGCCGTTCGAGTGATAGATGAGGTTCGGAAGAAAATAAAATTTGAAAAAGAAAAATATATAAAACCTGAACTGATAATAGAAGAAGATATGGTATATTTACCGAAAGTATTTCAAGGGAGTTCATAAGTAAATTTGATTAGCTTAGTCTTTACATTTTTATTATAAAGACTTCTTGAGACCGTTTGTCTTAAGAATCAATCAAGCTACATTATACTGATTCATGTGCAACGCCTCCGGGCACTCGGGTTGCACATGATTCACTTCGTGAATCATTTCATAAAAGAGTAATTAAATTGAAAATGAACTTCCCAAGAAATACATATTTAGAATTAGCAAATACATCTGGTAAATCCCCTGAATTTATTGAGAATACATTAAATTATGCTGATAATTTAATCCAGCACAATTTACCAGTTATTTTTTCTTTAAAACATTTCTCTCAAATTATTGGTGTTAATTTTCATGAATTACTAAACATCATTGAAAATAGAGGTTTCTATTATTCATATTATTTAATAAAAAAAAGGAAAGGTGGATATAGAAGAATCATTGCTCCTTATAAAAATATAAGATATTTACAAGACTGGATAAAAATTAATATTTTAGATAAAGTTAAGGTACATTCGTCTGCAACAGGTTTTACAAAAGGAAAGTCAATTTTAGATAATGCTAGACCTCATTTAGATTCAGAAGTTATATTAAATATTGATTTAGAAAATTTTTTTGAAAGTATTACAGAAAAAAGAGTTTATGGTATTTTCAAATGGTTGGGTTATCATAAGAATTTAGCTATTGAATTTGCTAAAATTTGTACTGTAAAAATGCCCGAAGAAAAATTTGATAATTTGAATGATATATCTCAAGAATATTTTTTTGATTATTACCTCTTAAAGGAAGCGGTATTAGTCCAAGGTGCTCCAACCAGTCCCAGTTTATCGAATATTATATGTATAAAACTTGATAACCGATTTAATAAATTAGCAAATAAACGAGGTATTTATTATAGTCGATATGCTGATGATATTACATTCTCCGGAAATAAGGATAGTTTACCTTCGTATAATCTGGTTAAAAAAATTATAGAAAGTGAAAACCTTAAAATTAATTGGAAAAAAGTTGGTAGATATAAAAAAGGACAAAAGCAGATGGTTACAGGGTTATTAATAAATGAAAATATACGAGTTCCTAAGAAATTCAAAAAAGAAATATTAAGACATTTGTTTTTTTGTGAAAAGTATGGTGCTTCGTCACACTTTAATCGTATAGCACCCGATAAATCTTTTCGTAAAGAATGGTTAATAGGTAAGGTACTTTATATAAATTCTATAGAACCTGAATTAGCAAAGTCAATGTTTGAAAGAGTAAAAAAGATTAATTGGGAAATATAGAAGACAATATTCTTAGTCATCACAAATTTTCATAAATTAAATAATCTTAAAATTGTGTTTAACAATCGATGCTCAAACCCATCTACATACATCCTATTCCATACAATTACAATAATTTTATAAATCATGGATAAATAACGCGTACCGTTCCATTTAACTCCACATAAATACACGGGGGCTGTGTCTGGAGAAACCACAAACCGCTTACAAAAATGTAAGCGGTTTTTTTATTTAATACTCCTGACCTAACAAATAAAGCCTCATTTTCGGAATTTGATCTATTGGTATCATTGCCTATAATTCCTTTCCTAAAAAAACTTTGAAATATAAAACTATAAAAACGAATCAATTAACTTTGTTTTTTTAAGCGAACTCAGGTTAATAATATTTGCTCCGCAGAGCTTGTCCCGAGAATCCGGAAACAATATCTGTGTAGAATAAAATAATTAAACGATAAGCAGAACTCCTTTGGAGTTCTGTCTTTTTTATTATCATAACTGAAGTTATGATCCGTTTATCTCCCAAGAACAAACACCGCCGGAATTTTATGAAGTTCCGGTTTGTCTTTCTGCCAGTCTTTTATCCGTAAAGTTTTAATGAATTCTTCTTTCGGATCGTTGATATTGGCGGCAATGCAGAGTTTGGTATTCGGATTCAGAAATTTTATCAGATCTTCCAGAAGCTGATTGTTCCGGTAAGGTGTTTCCATAAAAATTTGCGAAAATCCCGTTTTCTGAACCTGATTTTCCAGAAACTGAATTCTCTGCTTTTTTTCGTTTTTATCAATCGGAAGATATCCGTTGAACATAAACTGCTGTCCGTTGAATCCACTGGAGATCAACGCAGTAATAATTGAGCTCGGGCCATTTACAGGAATTACTTTAATACCGTTTTCGTGGCACCAGCTTACCATAATATTTCCCGGATCGGCAATGCACGGAAGTCCGGCCTCGGAAAGCAGTCCGAAATCCTGACCGTTTTTCAGCAGATTCTGTGCTTCTTTCAGATCCGAAGTTTCGGAATATTTGTCGAGCAGAAATAATTTTAAATCCGATTGTTTTTTTTCGGGACAGAAAAATTTAATAACTTTTCTTGCCGTTTTTTCGTTTTCCACAAAGAAATAATCGGTTTTCAGAATATATTCTTTAATCACCGGAGCGAAATATTCGATCGGGGAATTTTCGGAAAGATAGGCGGGAATGAGGAAAAGCATTTTTTTGGGGTTTAAGGTTTAAAGTTCAAGGTTCGGGGTTGTGAATGGTGAATTTTGCTTCGCAAGTGAATGGTCAATTTGATACCGAAAAAATTCGCCATTCCGACTAAAAATCTTTCAGACTTTTGCGGACTTCCCGACTTTCGGACTAAATTACAAGTTTTTCAGCAATTGCTGAGCCTGCTTTATCCAAAAGCTGATACACTTTTTCAAAGTCATCCATCGTTCCCCAATACGGATCGGGAACTTCAATATAATTGCCGTGATTTCCGGCTTCTTCCAGAAACAGGGAAATCATTTTTCGCTGTTCCTCGTTTTCTGCCATCGAAATTACATCTTTATAATTATTCAGATCCATACAGAATATTTTGTCAAAATTTTCCATATCCGTTTTTGTTATCGGTCTGGATTTTTGATTTGAAATGTCAATTCCGTGATTGGCAGCGATTTTTACGGCTCTTTTATCCGGATGTTCGCCTTCGTGCATAGAAATCGTTCCGGCAGAATCTACCGTGAAGTTTTCAGGAAGCTTCGATCTCATAATTCCTTCTGCAAGAGGACTCCGGCAGATGTTTCCGAGACAGACCATTAGAATTTTCATAACTGATGAGTAATAAGTAATGGGTAATTAAATCCCTATGCTTTTTTCTTGTATCTTGAATCTTTTGCCTTGTTTTTTCAAAGAAAAAATGAAGAATATCGCTACTCTTCATTTCCATTTATATACAATAGTTTTTACTGCTTTATTTTTTCCGTGAGCTCTTTCACGTATTTTTTGATTTCCTTGTCTATTTTGGAAACATCTTTTATGGTTTCGCAGGCGTACATTACGGTTGAATGGTCTTTTCCTCCCATTTCCTCACCAATTTTGGAAAATGTGGAATTGGTATATTCTTTCGCAAAGTACATTGCAAGCTGACGCGGAAGTGCGATCTCCCTTCTTCTGGTTTTGGAAAGCAAATCTTCCCTTTTGATTCCGAAATATTCGCAGACCATTTCCTGAATATAAGGAATATTGATAATCTTCTTTTTGTTGGAAGCGATCTTGCTGATCGTCTCCTTCAAAAGCTCAAGCGTAAGATCCGATTTATAAATCGTAGAATATGCAATTACGGAATTGATAACGCCGATCAGATCTCTCACACTGCTTTTCACTTCTGTTGCAAGGAAATCCAGCATATCGTCTGTGAGAACAATTCCGTCACGGCTTAATTTATCAATAATGATTTTTTTCCTGGTATCGAAATCCGGAGCTTTGATTTCCGCAGTCAGTCCCCATTTGAAACGGGAAACGATTCTTTCCTGCGTATCCATAATATCGACAGGAGCACGGTCGGAAGTCAGCACAATCTGTTTTCCGTTCTGGTGCAGATAATCGAAAATATGGAAAAATGAATCCTGTGTCGCGGATTTTCCGGAAAGGAACTGAATATCATCAATAATCAGGACATCCACCATTTGATAAAAATTGGCAAATTCCGTCTGTTTATGCGCTTTTGCAGCGGAAACAAACTGCTGGATGAATTTTTCCGAAGAAAGATACAGTACCACTTTATCCGGAAACTGGCTTTTTACTTCCAGACCGATTGCGTGTCCCAAATGCGTTTTCCCAACTCCGAAGCCGCCGTGTAAAAAAAGCGGGTTGAAAGCAGTTGCGCCCGGTCTTTTTGCGATAGATTTCGCAACTGTCGAGGCAAATTTATTGCATTCTCCTTCCACATAATTATCGAATGAGAAATCAGCTTTCAGATTGGAATCGATGTTTATTTTTTTGATTCCCGGAACTACAAAAGGATTGACTACGCTTCCGGAAAAATTATTCGGCAGTGTTTCCTGAATTTTCGGTTTGGAAACGGTATTGCCTTTCAGATTTACAGTGATCGGTTTTTCTTTTCCGGACGGTTTGTTTTCCATCACGGAATACCAGAGCTTTACACCTTTCCCGATATTTTTTTTCAGTGCGGCGGAAAGAAGCGAGAGATAATTGTCTTCAATATATTCCTTGTAAAAATCACTCGGAACCATCAGCGTAAGATTATTATCCACCAAAGAAACGGGATGAACTTTATCAAACAAAAGATCAAAGGAATTCTCCAGCTTTTTTATATCAGAATTTTCCTCAGCAGCATTGAGGTTATCCTTCATAAAATGAAGACAATTTTCCCAGATCAGTAATAGATGTTCGTTCATGTTTTCAGCTTCAATTTTCCGTTAGAAAGGTTATAATTTTTTGTGAGATCTTTGTAGATCTTACAGGGAGTACAAATATGAAAATTTTAATTATTAAAAAAAAATATTTGAAGTATTGATTTTTTAAAAATATATTTGTATGTATAATTTAACTACTTAAAATGATACACACAATATGCACATTACGAGTCCGTTACGGAGAAACCGATCCTATGAAATACGTCTATTACGGCAATTACGCCGAATATTTCGAAGTAGCAAGAGTTGAGCTTTTCCGTACGCTCGGATTGTCTTATGACGAGATCGAAAAAAGAGGAATCTGGCTTCCCGTTTCCGAATACAGAATCAAATATCTGAAGCCTGCTCTTTATGATCAGAATCTCGAAATCCATACCTACATCAAAAAAATTCCGGGAGTGAAAATTGAATTCGACTACGAAATTTTTAACGAAGATAAGCAAAAAATTACAGAAGCCTCCACTACTCTTTTCTTTCTGGATTCCAAAACCAATAAAGTTGTAAAATGTCCGGATTATCTGATGAAAGTGATTGAGGAAAACTGGAAAGAGGATATATCTTCAAAGAAATAGAAAATTCATATTTTTTTCATAATTTTACTTTAAATAAAAATGTATGAGCACTGTTGAACTAAAAAACGATCTGATTAATCAAATTGTGAATATCACAGATAAAGTCAGACTTAAAGAATTATTACAGCTGCTGAAATTTCAGTCTGACAATTCAGTTTACCTAACCAGCGAGGAAGAAAGAAAAGCAATTTCCGAAGCTAAAAACCAAATTGTCAACGGAGATGTGGTATCTAATGAAGAAGTTCAAAATGAAATACGCAAATGGCTGAACGCATAATCTGGACAATCAAAGCGAAAAATGAACTGACTGATATTCTTCAATATTGGATTCACAGGAACAAATCGAATACTTTCAGCCTGAAACTGAATACATTGATTGAAGATCAGCTGAATCTGATTCTGGAATTTCCGAAAACAGGGAGAATCACTGATATTCCAGGTGTTTATAAATATTTATTTTATTATGAATTTATAGATGACTCACTTTATGTTTTAACCGTAAGGCACGGAAGCCAAAATCCAAAAACATTAGAGCTGAAATAAACATAGATTACTTCACCAATTCCTCAAACAATCTTTCAAAAGTTTTATCCAAATCTCTGGATTTTCCGGGATGCGGTCTGGAAGTCTGGATTACAGCACTTCTTACAGCGGTCAGCCAGCGAAACCTTTCAGGAATATCCAACTCAGCAATAGAGCCGCCGGATTTTTCGCCTTTAGCAACAGCTTTAAAATTTTCCAGGTTTTGCAGAACCTCATCATAATCCAGTTTGGAATGCATCAGCCGGAATTTGTCCGGACAAAGGTAAAATTCCACGCGGATGTACTTTTCCTTTTTGGAAAACATCACCAATCCTATGTTGAAAAATTCTTCTCTTTCAACTTTCGGAACTAAGCGTATAACAGCGTATTCGTAGATTTTATCCTCTTGCATTTTTGGCTTCGTTTAAAAAAATTTCAGAATGCTCCAGCCTTGTTTTCATAAAATTGAAATACACACTTCGGATTTCTTCCCACGATTCTTCTGCATCGTTCCAATATAACCAGTCTTCGGGAATTAAATTCACGATCTCACGGAAAATTCCATCATTCAAAACCGATTTTGCAAACGCATCCGCTTCATCCAATTTTGATGCCTGTTTCAGCAAAACATGGTCTTTTACATATTTAAAAGGCGTTTTCGCCGCTGTGTCAAAATTCTGCCAGCTGTGATGAAAATAAAATGACGCACCATTATCAATCACCCATAATTCCTTGTGCCACCAGAGAAGATTGGTGTTTTTAAAAGTCCTGTCGATATTGGTGATGAACGCATCCAGCCACACAATTTTGGAAGCCAGAAGTGCATCAATTTTGATGCTCGGATCATACGCAATCGCTCCCGAAAGATAATGCAACCCAAGATTCAGACCTTCCGAAAATTTCAGCAGATCCTGAATTTCCTCATCTGCTTCAGTTCTCCCGAAATCCACATCCAGATTCGCAAAAACCAGCTCAGGAATATTCAATCCTAAAACTTCAGCGATTTTTCCGCCCAATAGTTCGGAAATCAGCATTTTCACTCCGTGACCGGCACCACGGAATTTCAGAACGTATTTAAAATCATCGTCCGCTTCCGCCAAAGCTGGCAGCGAACCGCCTTCACGCAAAGGAAGAATGTAGCGCATCACCGTAACCGTTCTTAATGACAAATTTTTCATTGGCTTCAAAATTACAATATTTTCGAACATTATTTTTATTTTTCAGATTTGTACGGCTATCCAACTTTCCGTATCTTAGCTTGCTCAAAAGAAAAAAATTATGATGGTATCTTCCTGTTTCCAATACAGAATCAATAATCTTGCGGGATTGTTGCCATCATTATTATACCGTTATCAAGACGCCTTTTTGAAAAACTCAAAAGAGTTTATCAATTAAACCCTGCCGGACATCCGGGGCAGGGATTACTACTAGACTTTTTTTATTTGATATTTCAATGATTCTAGAAAAAAAATAATTTTTTCTTGGATTCTGGATGCAGTTTACAATTGGTATCAGACATTTATTCATTTGGTATTGTTAAATTAAGAAGCCTTGTCAAGGTTTAAAATCTTTACAAGGCTGATAAGTCTTTATTCAGCAATTCCATTCATCTAAAATTTTTAAAGAAATGACCAACCATACTATAGTAGTAACAACAGGAGTTTACGATGTAATTAAAGACCATTTAAGAAGAAAAAGAGTAACCGCTCAGGAAGAAAAAATTTTGCTGGAGCAGCTTCGAAATTCAACTCAGGTTTTGCGCCGCGATTTACCAGAAGATCGTGTAACCGTGAACCGGAAAGTAACCATTAAAGACCACGCAACCAGTGAAGACAACGCATATATTTTCGTTTCTGCTGCCAAAGCCAAACCTAAAAAAAATAAATTTTCCATACTGTCCGACATCGCATTGGCAACAGTAGGATGTAAAGTAGGAGACCAGATTGAATGGCCTTTTAAAGATGGTACTAAAACCATAGAAATCCTGAAAGTAGAACCTTTCGAAGAAGCATAAGAAAAATCTTATCCGAAAAATAAATCTTATCCGAAAAATCCTGAATCCGTTTTCAGGATTTTTTTATTTAGGTTATATTGCTAATTATCATATATCAATGGAATTAACCTGAAACTGTTCTAATTTTGCTTATAAATTATGAATAACAAAATCATATAAAATGAAAACAAAGAAAATAGAACTAATTGCCGCTCCGCAAATGCCTCATATGGTAGGAGACGGCTTCAGAGTGCACAATTTCATTCCGAGTGGATATCATTTGGATATGAAACGGATGGATCCTTTCATTATGCTGGATTACAATTCAAAACATTTTTTCAGCTCCACCGAAAAACCTCGTGGTGTTGGCGTTCATCCGCATCGTGGTTTTGAAACGGTAACCATTGCATATGAAGGAAAAGTAGAACATCACGATTCCGCAGGCGGCGGTGGAATTATCGGACAAGGTGATGTACAATGGATGACGGCTGCTTCCGGAGTTTTGCATAAAGAATTCCACGAAACAGAATGGGCAAAAGAAGGCGGAATTTTTCAGATGGTTCAGCTTTGGGTGAATCTTCCTGCCAAAGATAAAATGAGCACACCGAAATATCAGGCTATTAAAAATGAAGAAATGACCAAAGTAGATCTGGGTGAAAACGGCTTTGTAGAAGTTATCGCAGGAGAATTTCAGGGAAATAAAGGGCCTGCTGAAACGTTTTCTCCAGTAAATATGATGAACGCAAAGCTAAAAGCAGGTGGAAAAGCCGAATTCAGTTTTCCGGCACACTTCAATACAGCTGCTTTGGTGATTGAAGGAAATATTATCATAAACGGAAATGAAGCAGCAGCAACCGATCATTTCGTATTATTCCAAAATGAAGGCGAAACTTTTACGATAGAAGCAAAAGATGATGCAATAGTTTTAATCATCAGCGGAGAACCATTGAATGAACCTATTTTTCCGCACGGACCTTTTGTGATGAATACTAGAGAAGAAATCATTCAGGCATTTGAAGATTTCAACACCGGGAAGTTTGGGTATCTGGAAGATTAATCAAATTCAGGCAGTTTACATAAGGCTGCCTGTTTTTTATATTTTAACCTCAAAATCTTACCGAAATGAAATCCGAATTTGAAAATATTCCTTTATATAAAAATGAAAATAAGCACCGTTTTGAAATTGAAATAAACGGATATTTTGCCTTTATTGATTATAAAGAATCCCAAAATGCAATTTCGCTCATTCATACCGAAGCAGAAACCGAATTGGCAGGAACAGGTGCCGCAGCTGCGGTTGTGAAAAAAAACACTAAATTACATCCGGGAAAACGGAAAGAAACTCTTACCTTACTGTCCGTATGTTTTTGCATACATCAAAAAACATCCTGAGTGGAAAAGCGTTGTGGATGAAAGTTTCCCAACATACAATCAACTTTAAAATTTTAAAAATATGCAATCCAACATAGGTTTAATTTTAGAAGAAAAAGCCGCTGATATCGGCAATTTTCTTGTTGGCAGACTTTTGCCGTTTCGTGAAAAACGTGCTGTAGGACCATTTGTTTTCATCGATCATATGGGACCAACCTGCCTGAAAGAACATCAGAATTTTGATGTTCCCCCGCATCCGCATATCGGACTTTCTACGCTTACTTATCTTTTGGAAGGCTCCATTTTCCACCGGGATAGTTTGGGAAACGCCGTGGAAATAAAACCCGGAGCAGTGAATTGGATGACTTCCGGAAAAGGAGTCCGGCATTCAGAAAGAACTCCCGAATATCTGAGAAATTCTGACCAGTTTCTGCACGGATTTCAGATTTGGGTAGCACTTCCGAAAGATAAAGAACAGGCAGAACCTTCATTTTTTCACATTGAAGCAGATGAAATCCCGGAATGGACGGAAAATGGCATTCATTACAAACTGATTGCCGGTGAAGTTTTCGGACAAAAATCCGGAGTTCCGGTGCACAGTCCGCTGTATTTTTTGGAAATACAATCAAAAAGCCGACAAATGCTCAATATCGGGCATCATCTTTTCGGGGAAGTGGGAATGTATGTTCTGCACGGAACCGTAAAAATCGAAGGCAACGAATACGGCACAAAACAGCTTTTAATCGCCAAAAACGCTTCTCTTTGTGAATTTGAAATTTCTGAAAATGCAATCGTTTATCTTTTCGGTGGCGAACCCTTCGCTGAAGAACGTTTTATTTTCTGGAATTTTGTAAATTCGGACAAAGAAAAAATTGAGCAGGCAAAAGTAAATTGGCACGATCAGAATGAGGATGCATTCCCAAAAATTCCGGGGGATGATCAGGAATACGTTCCGCTTCCGAAAGCGATTTTGAGTAGAAAGTAGATAAGGAGATTTGATATTCGAGGTTGTCGATCAATTTTTACTCATGCATTATTAATCTTTAAATTATAAATAAATGAAAATATTCGCATTTGCAGGAAGCAGTTCTTCCACTTCTATTAATAAACAGCTTGTAAAGTTTGTGCTCAAAAATTTCAATCAGGAACAAATTAATTTCATTGATCTCAATGATTATCTGATGCCTGTTTTCTCGGTAGATCTGGAGAAAAACGGATTTCCGGATGAAGCCCATCGTTTTTTAAAAAACATTGAAGAATGTGATGTCATCATCTGTTCTTTGGCGGAGCACAACCGTTCCTATTCTGCCGCTTTTAAAAATATTTTCGACTGGTGCTCCCGAATCAACGTGAAAGTTTTTCAGAACAAACCGATGTTTCTGATGACCACTTCTCCGGGAGGATTCGGTGGCGGAAATGTAATGGCTGAAGCACAAAAATTCTTCCCACAATTCGCTGCAGATATTAAAGGTACATTCTCTTTACCCAAGTTTTATGAAAATTTTGATGAAGAAAACGGTATCATTAATCCTGAGCTGCTTTGGGAATTAAATTCAAAAATCAATAATTTCAAAAAACAAATATGATGACCAAAGGACGATTAGAAGCATTCAGCGACGGAGTAATTGCCATTATTATTACCATTATGGTTCTGGAGCTAAAAGTTCCGGAAGGCGAAAGTTTTGCCGACCTGAAACCGTTGATCCCGAAATTCATTTCTTACATTTTAAGCTTTATTTATGTCGGAATCTATTGGAACAACCACCATCACATGTTTCAGGCTGCAAAAAAAGTGAATGGAAAAGTATTGTGGGCAAACCTGTTTTTGCTTTTTTGCCTTTCAATGATTCCCATTGCTACAGGATGGATGGGCGAAAATCATTTTGCTGAAAACACCGTTGCATCCTACGGAATTGCTCTGATTTTATGCGCACTGGCTTTTACTGTTTTAGAGAAATCAATTATTCAGCTTGAAGGAAATGATTCCACTCTGGCAAAAGCGGTAAAAAGCCATCAAAAGGAATATCTGTCGCTGCTTTTTTACATTATCGGAGTTGTATTGTCGTTTTTCTATCCGATAATCGGGACTGTTTTTTATGCAATCGTAGCTTTGATGTGGCTGATTCCGGATCGGAGAATCGAAAAAAATATGGATTAAACAAAAAATGTTCAGTAATTCTAAACAATTAAAAATTTGCAAAATGGAAATCCAACAAACAAGCAACGAAACACGAGGCGAACTTACCGCTTTTATCGAAGGTGAAAAAGCCGGATTAATGGCCTATAGCTGGGCTGGAGCAGATAAATTCATCATCGATCACACCGAAGTAAATCCTGCTTTTGGAGGAAAAGGTGTGGGAAAAGAACTGGTTCTGGCTGCCGTAAAATTTGCCCGAGAAAACCATCTGAAAATTATTCCGCTTTGTCCGTTTGCGAAAGCAACTTTTGAGAGAAATCCCGATTGGCAGGATGTTTTGTAGAGTCCGAAAGTAAATTTCTAAGACTTGAAGGCTTTTCGACTTGGAGAAAATGAGAATCATCTTCCTGACTTTGGCGGACTTGTGGGCTTTCCGACTTCTTACAAAAAAACTATATTTGCGAAAATTTAAAACCTAAAAAATATGTCACCAATCTTGCTGCTGTGTATCATTATCGCTTATTTCGGGCTTTTGCTTTGGGTAGCGTACCGAACCGGAAAAAACAGTGATAATGAAAGTTTCTTCATCGGAAACCGCAAAAGCAACTGGATGCTGGTGGCATTCGGAATGATCGGAACTTCGCTTTCGGGTGTTACTTTTGTTTCGGTTCCCGGTTTTGTGGGAAAAGATAATTTCGGATATCTGCAGATTACCATTGGTTATCTCATTGGCTATATCATCATTGCTTATGTTTTGCTTCCGCTTTATTACCGTTTAAAGCTGACTTCCATTTACGGTTATCTTCAGCAGAGAATGGGACAGCTTTCCTATAAATCCGGAGCGTGGATTTTTATTGTTTCCCGACTGGTAGGAGCAACCGCGCGTTTGTATCTGGTTGTCAATATTTTACAAATGACCATTCTGGACGGTTTAGGTGTTCCTTTTATTGTAACTACTTTGGTAATTCTGGCAATGATTATTCTTTACACTTATGAAGGCGGCGTGAAAACCATCGTTTGGACAGATACTCTGCAAACAAGCTGTATGCTTTTGGGACTGATCATCTGTACTTTTTATATGCTGAATCATCTCGGTCTGAACATCGGCGAAAGCTTTACAGCAATGAATGAAAAAGGGTTTACAAAAGTTTTCGGGTTGGATGTGAATGAGCCTAATTATTTTATCAAACAAATTCTGGCAGGAGCATTTATTACCATTACAATGACGGGAATCGATCAGGAAATGATGCAAAAAAGCCTTTCTGTAACCCGATTGAAAGATTCCCAGAAAAATATGGTAACGCTTGGTTTTATTCTTTTGGGTGTTATCGCTCTTTTTCTTTATATGGGTGGATTGCTTCATCTTTACGGAATGCAGGAACACGTTACAAGCTCGGGAGATCAGCTCTTCCCTGATATTGCGCTGAATCATATGCCGCCGTTTATTTCCATTATTTTTATTGTTGCGCTGATCTCGGCATTGTTTCCAAGTGCGGACGGAGCAATGACGGCGCTCACTTCTTCTCTTTGTATCGATGTTTTCGGACTGAAAGAAAAAAGCTGGGACGAGAAAAAGAAAGAAAAATTCAGAAAGAATGTCCACTTGATTGTTGCACTTTCTTTCCTGATAATGGTGATTATTTTCAAAATCATCAATGACAATTCGATGATCGGACTGATCCTGAAATTAGCCGGATTTACTTACGGACCGCTTCTCGGATTATTCGCTTTCGGAATTTTTACAAAATATGAAGTAAAAGATAAGCTCGTTCCTTATGTATGTATTGCAGCACCCGTAATTTCTTTTCTAATCGATAAATATCAGGAAAAGATTTTCGGAGATTTTAAAATCGGTCTGGAATTGCTGATTATTAACGGAATGCTCACGTTTATTGGATTGTGGCTGATCCGGAAGAAGTAAAGTTTATCCAATTTTTATTAAATCTTAGCACCAATAAAAAGCCACTAAAAAATCGTATTTTTGCACGCAAGTAAATCTAAAAAAATGAATAAAAGCATCGAAGAGCTGAAATCTCTCGCCACCCAAATCCGGAGAGACATCCTGAGAATGGTAAATGCCGTAAATTCCGGACATCCCGGCGGAAGCTTAGGCTGTACCGAATTCTTTACCGCACTTTACGGAAAAATAATGGACTACAAACTGCCTTTCACAATGGAAGGTAAAAACGAAGACCTTTTCTTCCTTTCCAACGGACATATTTCGCCGGTGTTCTACTCCACTCTTGCACGTTTCGGGTTTTTTCCCGTTTCGGAACTTTCTACATTTAGAAAACTGAATTCCAGATTGCAGGGACATCCGACAACACACGAAGGACTTCCCGGAGTACGCGTTGCTTCAGGATCTTTAGGACAAGGTTTATCCGTAGCAATTGGTGCTGCTTTGGGAAAAAAATTAGACGGAGACAAAAATCTGGTTTATTCTCTTCACGGCGACGGTGAATTGCAGGAAGGACAAATCTGGGAAGCACTGATGTTCGCCGCTGCAAAAAAAGTGGACAACCTGATTGCAACCATTGATTACAACGGAAGACAAATCGACGGCGATACGGATGATGTTTTAAGCCTCGGAGATCTTCACGCAAAATTAGAAGCTTTCGGCTGGAAAGTTCTGGAAGAAAAGAACGGGAACGATCTGGAAGCTGTAATTTCCATTCTCGAAAGAGCAAAAGCCGAAACCGGAAATGGAAAACCTGTAGTGATAATGCTTCATACGGAAATGGGATTCGGTGTGGATTATATGATGGGAACACACGCTTGGCACGGAAAAGCTCCGAATGCGGAACAATTGGAAAAAGCATTGCAGCAGCTTCAGCTGGAAGCCGCTTCGGATTATTAATCAGCTTTTAGCTTATAGCTAATGGCTTTTAGCCAAAATATTTTAACCATAAAAGGCAAAGAGCCAAAAGCTAATTGCCAAAAGCAAACTATTATGAAATATCAGATTTTAGATAAAAAAGATACAAGAAGCGGTTTCGGAGCAGGACTTGCGGAACTTGCCGATAAAAACCCGAATGTGGTAGCTCTTTGCGCTGACCTTATCGGTTCTCTGAAAATGGAAAAATTCATTGAAAAAGCACCGGAACGTTTTTTCCAGGTCGGGATTGCGGAAGCCAATATGATGGGAATCGCGGCAGGACTGACAATTAACGGAAAAATCCCTTTCACAGGAACTTTTGCAAATTTTTCAACATCGAGAGTGTACGACCAGATTCGCCAGTCGATAGCGTATTCCGGAAAAAATGTGAAAATCTGCGCATCTCACGCCGGACTGACTTTAGGCGAAGACGGTGCAACGCATCAGGTTCTGGAAGATATCGGAATGATGAAAATGCTTCCGGGAATGACGGTTGTCAATACCTGCGATTATAACCAGACCAAAGCGGCGACTTTAGCAATTGCCGATTTTAAAGGTCCTGTTTATCTTCGTTTCGGAAGACCTGTTGTTCCGGTTTTCATTCCGGAAGATATGCCTTTTGAGATCGGAAAAGGAATTCTTTTGCAGGAGGGAACAGACGTTACGATCGTAGCAACCGGACATCTGGTTTGGGAATCTTTAGTGGCAGCAGATGAGCTGGAAAAAGAAGGAATTTCCTGCGAAGTCATCAACATTCACACGATTAAACCTCTGGATGAAGAGATCATTCTAAGATCTGCAGAAAAAACCGGAAAGATCGTAACCGCGGAAGAGCACAATTACATCGGCGGTTTAGGAGAATCCGTAGCCGGAATGCTTTCACGAAAAAGACCGACAAAACAGGAATACGTTGCCGTAAACGACACTTTCGGAGAATCCGCAACACCGGAAGAGCTGATGCACAAATACAAAATTGATTCAGTTGCCGTAAAAGAAGCGGTGAAACGGATTTTAGAGAAATAAATTTTTACACCAAACGCTTTCGATTGAAAGCGTTTGTTTTTTTATTTATTATCTGATCACGGTTACAAAGCAGCGACAGCAAATTTCAGTGAACATCCTGACCTTATCTTATCGATCTTGTTTAATTTGAACCAATGATCTGAAATTTATGTTAACTCTTGTTTATTTCTTAAATACAAAATAAACCGCCAGAATCAAACATATCGCAGCATACAAATGATTGATGCTGAGCTTGATATTCTTAAAAATCACTACCGCGAAAATCACAAAAACGATCAGCGTAATTACTTCCTGAATTACTTTCAGCTGGAATAGACCAAACGGTCCTCCGTTTCCGGAAAATCCCATTTTATTAGCCGGAACCTGAAACAGATATTCAAAAAGCGCCAATCCCCAGCTTATCAAAATGATTGTAAAAACTCCTGCCTTTTTCAGCCAGCCCATTTCTTCCATTTTCAGATGTCCGTACCAGGCCAGCGTCATAAAAATGTTGGAAATAACAAGGAAAACGATCGTGAAAATCCCTTTGTTCATTTCATTAAAAATTATCTGAATGCTTTCCATCTCGGAATAATGACCGCCAATCCTGCTCCGCAATATACAAAAAGCAGAAACATATCGGCATATAAAGTGGTGGAAAGGTAAAAATTATGAAGCAGAAAATGAAGCAGCACTGCAAACGGCAAAAGTACAGCACCCGCTTTTTTGTAAAAATAAATCAAAACCATACACAGCAGAATCAGGAAATCGACAATAAAAATGATCCAGAAAAATCCTGAAGGAACACCCGTGTCGTGATGTTCTGCAAAATGAGCAAGGTCGGTATTTACGCTTAATATAAACGGAAGCAGCATAATGATCAGAGCGATGTAGAAAGACCGGGTTCTTTTAATGGTGGTTTCAGGAGATTGTTCTTGCATTAGGGAAATGTATTATTTTTTCTTTTGCCTTGATGCAAAAGAAACAAAAAATCAAGACTGGACTTTTTTGCTAAAAAATTAAAATTTCTTTTAAGAAAATTTCCAAAACTCGGGCGGAAACAAAATTCGTTATTTTAATAAAAACTTTCGCCGCCACTCAAACAATGGAAATTTTTAGGTCGTCATAATTAAGAAAAATAAGGATGAAAGAAATTTCAATTTTTCTTAACGCAAAAAACTCCCAAGTCAAAAAAATTGTTTCTCTATTTCTCTTGCATATAAGTATACAAATCTATTCAAAAATAAGCAGGAAATAAAAAAACTTCTGAAAAAATTTTCAAAAGTTTTTTATGATGTTGTGTTCGTATTTTTTAAATGGAAACGGCGTTGATCAGCCTGTTTTTATCGCTCAGATATTCTTCCATCGAGATCATACTTTCTGTTCTCATTACATCCTGAATATCATCAATCTGGTAAATAATGCGTTTCGCGTCTTCCGTATTTTTTGCTCTTACTTTGCAGAAAATATTGTATTTTCCGGAAATTACGGAAACTTCGATGACGTTAGGGATGGTCTGAAGCTCTTTCAGCACTTCGTGTGTTCTGTTGGATTTTGTAAGCAGAATTCCGATAAAGGCGGTAAAATGATAATCCAGCTTGCCATAATCGATATTCAGGGAAGAACCCAGAATAATTCCAGCATCTTCCATTTTTTTCACTCTTACGTGGATAGTACCTGCGGAAACATCCATTTGCTTCGCAATTTCGGTAAAAGGCATTCTTGTGTTTTCTACTAAGAAATCCAGAATCTTTTTGTCAATTTCGTCCAATTGATAGTTCATCGTATGTTTTGAATATTAAAATTATAAATTATTTAAAAATCCTATGGAATTTTTGCAAATTTACAAAAAATTAACAACATTAAAAAACGAATGGAAAAATTAACTATTTTTAACTGTTTTGAAAATAATAGTGAATAATTATTATTTTAAAGTATCTTTTTTAATAGAATCCGCTTTTATTTCAGGAATCGGAATGCTCTTATTTTTTTCTTTTTTTCTTCTTTTAAAGAGTGTATTGAAACTTTTGCTATACGCTACACCGACTCCGTAGCTCTGATTGGCGCTTGAATTTCCTATCTGCCCGAGTCCCATCCCGATATTCGAAGGCTTGGAATAAGCACGGAAAATCCGTGTTCCGTCGTTGTTTTTAGACCAGTCGTATTCTATAATTCCTTCTCCAGAAAGATAGTTCTCTCCCGCATTTTCAGATTTTGAGATAGGGATTCCCAATCCTGTTTTTACGGTAACCCGCGGAGAAAGCGCAAAACTTACACTTGCATTGGCACGGTCTCCGGTATTGGAAATATCGTTTCCGGCAAGATAATTCAGATCCACCTGAAACTCGTTGCTTATCGTATTTAAAACCGAGCCTAATTGTTTGAAAAGCATATTATATCCCGTATTTCCCAAAGTTTTTCCGATCTCGCCGAATCCGCTGTCTCCTTCATAAAAACTGTTGAGCATCAGAACGGTACCAAACTGCTTTATCCGCTCGCTTTCATCCGACATTTTTTCGGTAAGTGCTTCTCTCACCTGGCTGGAAACATCCTGCGCCGAAATCCCGAGATCTACATTGGGATCGTTCAGCTTCTGGGTAATTTTTGCGCTTAAAACTACATTTACAGGTCCCAGATTTCCCATATTCAGATATTGTCCGGCGTTGGTTACGGTTCTTAAATATCTCGCATCGATATTCAGATCAGGGCTCATCGCATCGCCGTCCCAACGGATGCTGCTGCCTTTCGTGATCTGGAAAGTTCTTTGCAGAATGGCTTTGGAAATGAAAGTTCCGTTGTCCACAATATAATCCCCATTCATCGAAATAGTTCCGTTTTTTGTCATTTTAAAACGCAGCTCGTCAGAATTTCCGCGAACCGTAATATCTCCGATATCATCGCCAACTAAGACATTTACAGTCGTTCCTTTATCTACACTTGCGATAAGATCAACATCCATATTGGCACCGCTTCTTCCTTTTTCTTCCACGCTTATCGTTCCGGAATCGTCTTCTTTAAGGAAACGAAGCATTTTGAATTCTTCCACATTCGAGGTGGAATTACTGTTGAAAGTAAATACGGAATTATTAAGCGCTTTGAAAGGTTTCGTAGGATCGGTTTCTATTTTCAGTCCGGAAACAGGACCTGAAACCGTTAATAATCCGGCTCCGTAGACTCTTCCCCAGAATAGGTCAAAATCTTTCTGTGTCGTATTCAGAACCATCAGATTATCGGCTTCGAGGAATAACGCGACTTCCATTGAAGATAAAGTTTCGAAACGGATATATCCTGAAATGGAACCGTCCGAATTCGGTCTTCCGTCTTTTATTCCTATATTATTGAGCATCGCCAGTCCTTTTGAAAGATTAATGGTAGTATCATCAAAAGAGTAATCCACACCGGTAAAATTCAGCTTTAATCCGAATCCTTTCAGAGCAATATCTCCGTTGTAATCCATATCTTTCATTGTTCCGGAGATTTTCAGATCACCGGTAGCTTTTCCGCGCATATTGCTGAAAACCGCGGTTACGAACTGCTGCGCGAAAGAAAGATCGAAATCGTTCATTTCCGCATTCAGGTTCAGAGTCGGCGAAGCGGTATTGTTATTTATCGTTCCGGTAACGTGCAGATTATTATTGCCGATAATGCCTGTGGAAACTATTTTCCCGTCCACATTGAAGACATTCGGCGTACTGCTTTTTTCAACGTTCAGAACCAGATTTCCGATATCTTCGTTGTTCATTTTAATATCATCAACGGTGAAATCCACCAAAGGCTCAAGATTATTCTTATCTTTTCTGATGAGAACCGAACCATTTGCCAATCCCTGAATTTCATTGATATTTCCGGAAGCCTGCATTTCAAATATTTTTGAGATCTGGAAATTTTTCACTTCGGCTTCCACTTCAAAATCATCTGCCGATTTAAAGGTGGAATTTTTTACGAAAAGCTCGCTGTTATCGGAATAGATCCTCAGGTTTTTAACCAGAAAATCTCCGGTATTTTTGCGGTACGTAATGGAATGATCCAGCTCCGGACTGGTATCCACATTCCACGCTACATTGTTGAATTTCAATTGTGTAGGTTCGAAACGGAAAACGTAATCTCCAGCACTGTTGGTGGTTTGGTTGAGATTAACGGCGTATTCTTTCAGCTTATCATTGGTTTCATCGTCGGGATTTCCGAGCTTGAAATTGGTTGCAATATGCAGCAATTGTCCGTTTTCGTTTCTTGCGCTTAATGTAATGTCTTTCAGAATGTTCTGATTGTATTCAATCCTGTCGATCTTCGCGAAAATCTGTTCATCGAGATTTTCCGTATTTATTTTAATGACAAAGTTATCAATCATCGCACTGTCGCTGGTTTTTGTATTTTCCGGATCAATTTTATAATCCGGATTTGCTGCCGCAAAAGCTTTATCCGCTTCACTGATTTCTTCTTTTTTCGTCATCATATATTTCAACCCGGAAGATTCCACATTCAGAATGAGATTATTGGAATCGCCGTTGTACGAAGCGTTTACGGAAGCACCGTTCGGAAGTTTCAGCTCGGGAAGAAAATAGCTCATTAATCCCTGTTCCACATTGAAATCCGCACTAAAATTCTGACCACGGTACAATTTTCTCGGAGCAGGACCTACCAGCACTTTCCCAAGTCCGTTCTGAACCATTCCCGCCAAATCGCCGAGATTATATTTTCCCGAAATTTTTCCCTGCACAATTCCCGGAATTTCTGAGGAAATAATGCGTATTCCGTTTTCAAAATAGGCTTTTACCGAACCTTTCTCCACATTATATTTCTGAGTTCCGCTTGCAAAGCTTACATTGTTCAAATCCGCATCCAGATTCATATCGTTGATATCGGTCATTGAGATTTTCCCGTCCACTTTTCCGCTGAAAACCTGATTTCCTTTCTGTCCGGTGAAATAACCGATATTCAGATGAGAAACATCGACATTGATATCGGCAAAAATTCTAGGTTTGCTGAAATCGATCAGCCCTTTTATGTTCGCTTTCGCCTGATCGTCATTTACATTAATGATTCCGTTGTATTTTTTATGATCCAGAAGTCCGTCGAGATGAATATTATTGATTTCTTTATCCAGAATCACGATTTTTGAAATATCCGATCTGGTTTCCAGACGCATCGTATTCACATCGAAACTCTGTCCTTTCAGATTGAATTTTCCGCTGATCAGCCCGACTTGCTTGTTCTTCGTGATCACGGAAGTATTCAGATTGGTAACTTCCGCAAAACCTGAATATTTCGGCATATCCGTACTGAAATCCGTAAGCGAAAAATTGCTGATTTTTGCCTGACCGATTCCCGTAATCAGATCTCCGGAAGAAACAAAAACCTGCTGCGGTGTTACGCTCGCAGAACCGTTATACTTCAACCTACCGAAATCGTCTGCAAAATTTTTCATTTTTGAGGAAATGAACGTCGGCATCATCGCTTTCAAATCCTGATAGGTAAAATCGGTGGAAACGGAATTGGATTCTATTTGGAAGTTGCCTTGCAGAAGATTTTTTACTTTCATTGTTCCGGTTCGGATATTCACTTCCGGATTATGAACGAGGAAATTTTCAAGCGTAAAATTATTCAGCGCGCCATTCATTTTTCCTGAAAGGTTAAACGGTTTGAAATTATCCCAATTGGTAACGAAATAGCTGATATCATAACCGCTCATTTGGCTTCCTTGCTTCAGATTCATTTCCCATTTTACCTTATCCGCGAAATCCGTCCATTTCCCTTCGTTCAGATTGAATTTCAGATCGCCCTGCAACAAAGTATGATCCGTATTGATCGTTAAATCTTCGAGAAAAAGGAATTTTTTGTTCAGTGTTAAATCAGTGGTGAAAGTTTCAACGGTGTGTTTTTTGCCCCATCTTTCGGTAGTAAAACGCAGATTATTGATCTGGGCGAAAATTTCCGATCCCTTTACGCGAAGCTCGGGAACCACAAGGTTTACATTTTCGGCATTCATCCATTTTCCGGCTTCTCCCGAATTTTGATTCACGATGCTTACTTTGGAATTTTTAACGGAAATTCTGGATTTCAGCTGAAACGGCGTTTTATGTTTTGAAGGTTTTCCATTGTCGAAAAGATCGATAAAACGGATGAAATTGGAAATACTGTCTCCTTTATAGGTAATCACTTTCAGATCCAGATGATCCAGAGATATGGACTGAAATTTAATATTCCTTGAATCACTGATAAGCGAAAACCAGTTGGAATCGGCGTAAATTTCTTTTGCTTTCAGAAAAGGGAATTCCCTGTTGTCTTTCGCTACGACATTGTGTAAAGTAACATCGCCGAAATAATTCACATCCGCACTTTCAAACGAAATTTTGGATTTCATATCATCATTCAGCGCGGAAAGTGCTTTCTTCGCTGCCCAATTCTTGGTTACCGGAAGATTGATGATAATGGCGATAGATACTACGAGAATCAAAACAAACCAAAATAAAACCTGTAGCAATTTTGCCCACCATTTTACGCTCACCACATCTTTTGCAGCCTGATCCGCGAATTCTCCGGCAGTTTCCACAGGATGATGAATCGCATCACTGGCGAGCTCAGCAGCTTCTTTTACAGTTTTCTGAACATTTTCAACCCCTTTCTGTACGGAATCTTCGATGTTCTCCGAAACTGATTTTTTATTTTTATTTTCGTTATTATTCTCTAAATTTGCCATACTTATGAACGAGCCAATAATTCTGGGTATTGAATCATCCTGTGATGATACTTCTGCAGCCGTGATCCGCGGAAACCAAATTCTTTCCAATATTGCTGCCAGCCAGGCAATTCACAACGAATACGGCGGTGTGGTTCCTGAATTGGCATCACGAGCGCATCAGCTCAATATTATTCCCGTTATCGAAAAATCGATTTCAAAGGCAAATATACTACAAAATGATATTTCCGCGATAGGTTTTACCAGAGGTCCCGGACTTTTGGGTTCTCTGCTTGTCGGAACTTCCTTTGCCAAATCACTTTCGATGAGTCTGGATGTTCCTCTGATAGAAGTCAATCATCTGCAAGCCCACATTTTAGCGCACTTCATCGCGGATGCAAATCCTGTGCCTCCGAAGTTTCCGTTTTTGTGCCTCACCGTTTCAGGCGGACATACGATGATTGTTGTGGTTAAAGATTATTTCGATATGGAAATTATCGGGAAAACCACTGATGATGCAGCAGGAGAAGCTTTTGATAAAATCGGAAAAATTTTCGGACTGGATTATCCGGCAGGACCAATCGTGGATAAACTGGCAAAAGAAGGAAATCCCGATGCTTTTAAATTTAATAAGCCGAAGCTTGAAAATTACGATTATTCTTTCAGCGGTGTGAAAACATCTGTGCTATATTTCATTCAAAAGGAAATTCAGAAAACCCCGGATTTTATTAAAGAAAATCTCAACGATTTGTGTGCTTCCGTACAGAAAACCATCATCGAAGTTTTGATGAACAAATTGGAAAAAGCCGCAAAAGAACTGAATATTAACGAAGTCGCGATTGCAGGCGGAGTTTCTGCAAATTCCGGATTGAGGAAAGCAATGGAAATCAATAAAGAAAAACTCGGCTGGAATATTTATATTCCGAAATTTGAATATACGACTGACAATGCTGCGATGATTGCAATGGTAGCAAAACTGAAATACGAACGCGGCGAATTTGCGGATCTTTCCGTTTCGGCAACAGCGAGGTATGAGATGTAAAAAAGTCCGAAAGTCTGCCAAAGTCCGAAAGAGAAAAATCTCATTTTCTCCAAACCACAAAGTCTTCAAATCTTCATATTTATTCTTCCTTTAAATTCCCTATTTTTGCCTCATAAAAAGCAAACTATGGCATCAGGTATTTTTGCAATTCTGGACGACATCGCCGCATTAATGGACGATGTAGCGGTAACCAGTAAAATCGCGACACAAAAAACAGCAGGAATTCTGGGAGACGACCTTGCCGTAAATGCGGAAAAAGCGACAGGATTTCTTTCCTCCCGCGAACTTCCCGTTCTTTGGGCGATTACGAAAGGTTCTTTCATCAACAAGCTGATTATTTTGCCCGTCGCTTTTCTGCTGAATTTTTTCTTTCCTGTTGCCATCAAAATCATTTTGGTTCTCGGCGGAATTTATCTCGCTTATGAGGGAATGGAAAAAATCATCGAATTTCTTTTTCACCGAAGCAAAAAATCGGATGAAGTGATTCAGGAAAGTGTGCTTCCGGAAAATGACGAAAAATCCGAAAAAGCAAAAATAAGCTCTGCTATCAAAACCGATTTTATCCTTTCCATCGAAATTGTAATTATCACGCTGGGAACGGTGATAGAACAACAGCATCCTTTAATTACGCAGATTTTAACCGTAACTTTCGTTTCACTTCTCGCAACAGTGGGTGTTTACGGAATTGTAGCGCTGATCGTAAGAATGGATGATGCCGGATTTTTCCTGATGAAAAAGTCGAATAACAAAGGATTTTTCTCGGTTTTAGGAAAAGTTCTGGTAAAATCTTTACCGGTAATTATCAAAATTCTCGGAGTAGTGGGAACGATTGCGCTCATCCTTGTTTCGGGTGGAATTTTCCTCCACAATATTGATTATCTTCATCATATTATTCCACCAAATATTCCATCCATTGTTTCTGAATTTGGTTTGGGAATGATCTTCGGTCTGGCTGCGGTTTTGGTGATGATGATTGGTAAAAATATTTTTGAATTGATTAAAAAAAATTAAAACCCGAACTTTGTCATTGCGAACGGAACGCAGTGAAGTGTGGCAATCCTGTGTTAAAAAAGAACAGATTGCTTCTTCGTTCGTTCCTCACTCATCGCAATGACATAAAACAATAAAAAATGAAACTCTTTTTTGGCAAAATTTTCCCTGAAATAAAAATCAATGAAGATGAGCAGCAGCACATCGTCAAAGTTCTCCGGATGCGGGAAGGTGAAGAAATTTCCGTAACCGACGGAAATGGAAATCTGGCAAAAGGAAATCTCATTTTCGAAGGCAAAAAAGTGAATATGGAGGTTTCTGAAATTCAGGAAAATCTGCCGGATTTTTCTCCAAAACTTCACATCGCCATTGCTCCGACAAAAAACATCGACCGCACTGAATTTTTTGTTGAAAAAGCCGTAGAAATGGGCGTTTCGGAGATCACGTTTCTTCAAACCGAAAAATCGGAACGGAAAAATATCAATTACGACCGTTTTCTAAAACAGAGCATAGCCGCTTCTAAACAAAGTCTGCGTTTTCACTTTTCGAAGATCAATGATCTAACGAAACTTTCGGATTTTATTAAAAGTATAACTCCTGAAAATACGTTTGTTGCACATTGTAATGAAAACTTGGAAAGAATTGATTTGAAAGATGTTGAAGCTTCCATCTTCCATCTTCCGTCTTCCATCCTAAAAAAAATCACATTTCTAATCGGTCCGGAAGGTGATTTTTCAGAAAAAGAAATTCAGCTTCTGGCTGAAACCGGAATAAAAGCCATTTCACTTGGAAGCCAGAGATTGAGAACGGAAACTGCGGGGATTTTTGTGGCGGCTTGGAATTATGGGAAAATGATTTGAAAAAACCAGAAGAAATTTGCTTTATATTTTATATAAAATCTTAATAAATTCCTCTGTCGTACAGGTTTTAAGATAAGGAAAAGGGATGTTTTTTAAAATTTTAAAATGTTTGTCTTCCGTTACCAAACATTCAGCATTCGCAGCAATGGCGCAATCACAATATTTGTTGTCGTCAGCATCTGCGGAAATCAAATTCCACTGGTAATAAGTATTGATAAACTGAACATTCGTAAGTTCGGAAAGAAGAGCCATAAAAGCATTTGACGTAGTTTTCCCGTATTTTTCGGTAATAATTTCTTCGTATTCCAGCAAAATATCGGAAGTTACAGCCAGATTAAACTTCCCTGAAACCAATGCCTGAAAAATAACGTGATACTGAGAACGGGAAGTAAGGCAGGTTATCAATATGTTGCAATCTAAAACCGTCGTCATCTATCCTGCTGTTTTACGAAAATGCTCTTGTTTCCATTTTTCAAAAACGGCTTGCGAATATCCTTTTTCATCAGAAACCGCATCTGCACTTCTTATTACTTTTTCCGTAAGATAAGTAAGCAACAAAGATTTTATCTCTGCTACATCTTTTTCATCTTTCAGATGGGTAAGCACTTTTAATACTTCTAATTGCGAATCGTTTAGTGTAGTGGACATTTTCAAAAATTTTATCTACACAAATATATAAAAAACTGCGGGGATTTTTGTAGCGGCTTGGAATTATGGGAAGATGATTTAAAAATTATAAATCTGTTTTTTTTAATTTTCTCCCAGAAACTTCTCCAAAATCCTATCACCGCTCGGAATCGAATTTTTCGCCCAACGGATTTTGGTCTGCAATAATTTTTCTTTGGATAATTTGTAATCCAGTCCGAATTTTATCAGTTTTTGTTTCAGTTCGTACATACAAATCGCGGCGGCAACGGAAACATTGAAACTTTTGGTAAAACCGTACATCGGAATCGCCAAGGTTTCATCTGCGAAATCCAGAATTTCTTCCGTTACGCCTTCCCATTCCGTTCCAAAACAAAGTGCAATCGGTTCCTTGATTTCAAAATCGGGAAGCATTACCGCATTTTTTTCCGGAGAAACGGCGATGATTTTATAACCTCGTTTTTTAATTTCTTTAATAGAATCCAGATGCCACCGCATTTTTTCGACTTCCACCCAGTTGTCTGCACCTTTCGTTACTTTCAGATTCGGCTCGAAAATATTTTCTTTTTCCAAAGCTACAATTTTATGAAAACCGCACGCTTCCACACTCCGCACAATCGCCGCCGCATTCCGGAACTGATACACATCTTCCATCACCGGAAGAATAAAATCCGAACTTTCCTTTGAATAAAATTCAATTTTTTGAAGACGTTCTTCAGTCAGAAATTCTTTAAGATAATCGAAAATTGCCTGTAAGTTTTCCATTCTGTTTTTAAAATCAATGCAAAATAACGTATTTTTACGCTTATGAAAAGAAAAGTACTTCTCATTTATACCGGCGGAACCATCGGAATGGAAAAAAACTACGAAACAGGAAGTCTTGTTCCGTTTGATTTTCAGCATATTTTTAAAAAAATTCCGGAAATGAACCTTCTGGAATGTGAAGTTTCCGTACATCCGTTTTCAAAACCTGTGGATTCTTCCGATATGGGACCGAAACAATGGCAGATCATCGCCGATTATATCGGGAAAAATTACCATAATTTCGACGGATTTCTGATTCTCCACGGAACGGATACAATGTCTTATACCGCATCAGCACTGAGCTTTATGCTGAAAGGATTGAGAAAACCTGTGATTTTAACGGGTTCACAACTCCCGATCGGTGATTTGCGGACGGATGCAAAAGAAAATCTTCTGACAAGCTTATATTATGCAAGTTTATATGAAAATGGTAAAGCCGCAGTTCAGGAAGTTGCCATTTATTTTGAATATAAATTATTGAGAGGAAACCGCACTCTGAAATATTCCGCCGAGTTTTTCGATGCCTACATCAGTCCGAATTATCCGGTTTTAGGGCAATCGGGCGTTCATCTGAATATTGAAAAAGATTTTCTTTTCCGTCCCGAAAAAGAAGCTGAATTTGAGGTAGATACTCATATTTCACAGGATATTCTGTTCTGGCGGATTTTTCCGGGAATGACTTTGGAACATTTTAAAGAACTTCCAAAAGTAAAGGTTCTGATATTGCAGGTTTTCGGTTCGGGAACTATTTTTAATTCCGAAAAAACAAAAGATACTTTGAAAAATCTTCGGAAAAACGGAACCGAAATCGTGGTAGTAAGCCAATGTATTTCGGGAAGCATTTCGTTCGGGAAATATGAAAATTCCAATATCTTCAGTGAAATCGGAGCAATCAGCGGAAATGATATTACTGCGGAAAGCGCTATCACCAAAGCAATGCATCTAATTGATAATCCGAATTATACCGGTTCTTTTTCAGAAAATTTTATAAAAAGTATTTCTGGAGAGATTACTGCTGAATAATTTTTTAATGCAAAACGTTTGTTTCTTTCAAAGAAAAATGTATTTTTGCACACCTAATTAGAGAGGTGTCCGAGTGGTTGAAGGAGCTACCCTGGAAAGGTAGTATACGGGTAACTGTATCGAGGGTTCGAATCCCTTCCTCTCTGCTAAAATCCCTGTAAGTAAATTACTTACAGGGATTTTATTTTCGGGTGCTAATTCCCGATGTTGCGGATTTTATAAACCATACTACTTTTCAAATCCCATAATTATCCAATACTAATAACCTCAACATCTATAATTTCATATATTTTTATTTTATTATCCTCACGGACCATTTTTTATTTTTTTAAAGGTATAAATTTTTAATTATGGTATAGATATTTTACGTTCACATATTACAAATTCACGATATTGGGACAATCTTTTTTTATTTTTTTTCAAATGCACAACAGGTGTAATTATTTTAAGTTAAACAAAATCTCTTCTGAAATGTTAAATTTTCCCGAGGAAACTTTACAACATTTTCTGCTCATCTCAAAAAATACTATCTTCGCAGCGTAATCAATATAAAATGAAAAATTTTTTAAAATTCATATATATACTTCTTCCGTCATTGTTTTTTGCGCAACAGAGCATTAATTTCGAGAACGGAACTTTTGCGGAAGTTCTGGCAAAAGCAAAAAAAGAAAAAAAGCTGGTTTTTCTGGATGCGTACGCTTCGTGGTGCGGACCGTGCAAGCTGATGGAAAAAAATATCTTCACTTTGAAATCCGTGAGCGATTATTACAATACCAATTTCATCAACGCTCATTTCGATATGGAAAAAGGTGAAGGCAGGGAAATCGCGCAGAAATTCGGAATACGCTCCTATCCTACTTACCTTTTCCTGAATGGGAACGGCGAGCTGATCCTGAAAAATTACGGATATATGGAAGAGCAGGATTTTCTTCAGATCGCGAAAGAGGCCAATAATCCGGAAAATGTAAAATATTCCCTGAAAGAGCGTTTCGAAAAAGGTGAAAAAGATCCCGGTTTTCTGATCAATGCAATGCGCCAGTCTATTGATACGGATTTTGATTTTGCCAAAAAGGTTTCGGAAAAATATTTCCAGAATAAAAAAATTGAAGATTATACTCAGGACGATGCAGGAATGCTTTTGTATTTCATTCGTTCCACGGATGATCCCAATTATAAAATCTTTCAAAACAACAAAGCACAGATCCTGAAATTTATTCCGGAAAATGTGTATAATGAATTCGACAGGAATATCAAAATTTCAAAAATCCTCGAGCAATCTCTGGATCAGCAGAATAAAATAATTAAGGACGATTATTTTTATGCCAATGCAATTCCGCTGGTAGGAAAAGAAGAAGCGGAAAAAGCATTAAACCGGATGAAAGTCCACTTCTATCCTACTGTCGGAAAATACAGCGAATATGAAAAAGCGGCACTGGAATATTATAAAAATCCCGATGAAGCCGATCCGAACGAACTTTTAAAAGCAGCCTGGATTTTCAGCGAATATGTGCAGAATAAAGCTTCCCTGAAAAAAGCACAGGAATGGGCGGAAAAATCTGTAATGAGACAGGAAACTGCCGAAAATACTTATATTCTTGCCAAACTATACAAACAAACAGGAAACAAGGATGCTGCAAAAATGTATGCCGAAATCGCCAAAAATATTGCTGAACAGCAAGGTATGGATTCTTCAATGGCAGCACAGCTTTTAAAAGAACTTCAATAAAAGTAAGCAATGAACATCAAAAGCACAAAATTCCTGATTATCGCGGTTCTTACTTTCATCATTCTTTTTCTGATGAACTATATCGGAAGTGAAGAAACCGACAAGCTTTCCCGTGCTTTGCTTACCGCTTTTGCGGGAGTAATAGGCTTAACAATCGGAATGTGGTTTGTATACAGAAACCGTGATGACAGCGGAAACCGGCAGCATTTTGATTAATAAATAAGATTTTGAAGGCAACAAAAAAGTATAACCAAAATTTGGTTATACTCTACAAATATATTGAAATATTGCCGCTTCTGAAACTAAAATAAATTGCTGACGAAATCTACGATCTTAATCACGATTTCTAAAACTACCTGTACCATTTTTTTACGGTTTTTGTGTTATGAATTAGTTTGATGAACAAATTTAGTAATAATTTTATCTTTTCAATGGTATTGAAAGTTAAAATTTTATTAATTTACTGATGGATAAACCACCGCAGTTGTCAAATCCAGCGGATTATAATTTTTTCTGATAAAATCCTGTATTATTTTTTCGCTTTCTTTGAACTGTTCTTTGCTGGTAATCGGTTTCCCTGCAATACTTATAGTTCCCGGTTCTGAAGTTTCAAATTTTTCTCGAACTTGCTGCATTGGGTCGTTGTAGAATTGCAACATTAGTTTTTGCATTGTAGCAACATCCACTTCCAAAGCTTTTTTGTCTGAAAAAGATTCCAGAAAATCCGATGTGTCATACGTTTTTTTTAGCTTTTGGCTTTTAACCAATTTGAAAATGAAATTTTCTTTGCTATCGTTCAATTCAAAAATCAAACCCGGCAAACCTCGGAATTTATACGGACCTTCGGAAATATCCACATCTTTGCAAAACCAGGCTGTCCAATGTCTTCCGCCAAAATCTGTCGTGGCTTTTTGAAGCGTATATTGCCCTGAAGTTTTGGTTTCGTTTTCCAATTTCCAATCCATTTTGTCGATAGTCTTATACGAGAAATAGTTTCTGGGAAATTCATAATTGGTATTCTCGAACGAATTTTTTTTCCTTTTGAGAGCGGGAGTTCCGTTCCATGAATAATTTTTACCTCCATTTTTATTGATAGAATCATTGATGATATGTTCGTAATGGTAGAATTTTACATCTTTGGGATTGATGTCCAGTGCCATATTTACGCTTTTGTAATTCGTAGATGTTGAATCCGGTTTGTATTTGTATTCATAAATAAAACGGTGTGTTTGCGCTTTTGACACAACGATAAAGAATGTCAAAAATAAAAAAGTGTAGATTTTCATATTAATTTTTTCAAGATTTTGGGTTTAAGAATAAGAGAAAAGCGGACTGATTTCCCAGTTGTATTTCCGCCTTTCGTCTTATCCACTCTCTACTATTTATTGGTTTTAATGGAGATCTCCTTTTTCCCGTCCTTGATTTTGATATCCAGATCTTTCAGCTTTTCAAAATCCACTTTCATAGAATCTACGATCTTATCTGCCGTAGCTTTCGGAACTTTTTTGCCGTCGATAATTACGCTGTCCTTGTCGTCGGAATTGTATTCAATGGTTTTCCCGTTGATGGAAATCTTATTTTTTTCGATGGAAATACTGTTATCATTATCATCATCGTCTTCGCCGTTTCCATCCAGGTCGCCGTCCAGTTGCAAACCGTGATCTTTCACTTTGAAAACTTTTGCGGTTTGCGGAACCACCAGCTCGTAGTTTACATTATAGTTCCTGAAACGGTGCTCGTAAGGATATTTTACGAAATTCGGAACAAGGATTTTATTACCGCTGATTTCTACCGGAACATTAAGCTGAATAGGAATATTGTATCCTCTCGCTTCTTTTTTGATGATGAGATAAGGTGCTTTTACATCAATTCTTCTGGTTACTTTTACATAAGGATAATCTTCCTCATACACTTCCTTTTTATCGGAATAGATATCATTATCATAACCTCTGAAATTCTGTGGAATGGCTACCTGCTTTACATCAACGAACAAGCTGTCGGAATTGGTGGCAATGGCAACTTCTTCGGTGTTTTCTTTGTTGCCTTTCAGGAACATATCTCTTTTTGCCATACTCAATCCGAAATACGTTGAAATTGCGATGAGCAGTAAGAAAAGTCCGCCCAAAACCCAACCGATGTTTCGGAGTTTTGTTTTTGGAGAGATGAGTTTTACAGCCGGCAGACCGAACAGAATGGCAAATATCAAACCGCTTAAAATAATTATTGTACTGATAAGATACAAGGTATTGTCGCCGTCAAAATAGAAGTTCATTTCATTGAACGGTGGAAAATCAGCATTGGTAATAATTCCAAATCCGAAGAATGCACTGATCAGAAAACAAAATGCCATAAATGCGAAGAATGCTCCTAAAATAAAACGAATCACGTTCCAAGCGCCGCTTCCGGCGGAATTGATGAAAGGCTTGCTTTCGTTATACATTTCTCCGACTTTTTGTCCGGCTTCATTGGTAAACTGTACGATTTTGTTGGATTCTTCCTTAATGGTATCGAAGTTTACGGGCTTTCCCTTCATTTTCAAAAAATCCGATGTGGATTGCGCTTTCGGCAAAACAACCCAAAGAATAACGTAGATCAGGATCAGCAGCATTGTGGAAATATGCGCGGAGAAAATTCCCAGAACGGCTACCACCACCCAAAGTATTCTCATCCAGCTGATTTCCATTCCGGTGTAATGTGCGAGTCCTGCGCAAACACCGCCTAATTTCGCGTTTTCAGGATCACGGAAAAGCTGTTTTTTACCGTCGTTATAATTTGCTTTTTGCTGCTTTTTAGAAGTTTTATCGGAATAGTAGGCTTCTTCCTGTTCTTCGATCGCTTCGGGAGTTCCGAGCTGTGCAATTACTTTTTCCACGTCTTCGTTATTGATGACTTCACGTTTTCCTAAAGAATCTTTGAAGATTTCCACCATACGGATTTCGATGTCGTGCATCACTTCATCTGCTTCGCCGGAATCCAGGGAATTACGGAGCGCGGCAAGATAATCGCTGAGTTTTATATAAGCGTGTTCCTCAATCATAAAAGAGAAACCTGCGAGTGCTATGGAGAGTGTCTTGTTCATTTTTTAAGTTTTTTGAATTGAGCCTGCTGCTTATACAGCCGGATTATTTTTGGTTATTTTATTTACCGATTCTGTAAGTTCATTCCAGGTATTTTGCAGTTCCGTAAGGAAAGTTTTTCCTTTTTCGGTGATCTGGTAATACTTTCTCGGCGGTCCGCTTGTGGATTCTTCCCAGCGATAGCTCAGGAATTCGCCGTTTTTCAGTCTTGTGAGGAGCGGATAAAGCGTTCCTTCCACTACGTCCAGTTTTCCTTTTTTCAGCTCGTCGATCAGGTCGGAAACGTACATTTCTTTTTTATCGATCAGGCTCAAAATACAGAATTCCAGAATGCCTTTGCGCATTTGCGCTTTTGTATTTTCTGTGTTCATTTATTCTGAAGTCATTAGTTAAGTTAAACAGTTGATTTACATTTTTAAAAGTTATACCTCTAACTTTACATCGCAAAGATATAAATTAAAATTGATACTATGCAATACAAAGTAGTAAAATAATTTTAAAATATTATTTAAAACACTGATAATCAGTTTGATTTTTTTTTAATTAAAACGAGAACCCGGACTGTTTTTTAATATATTGATTATAAATCTGCGAATTGGGAAGTCAAACCAAAAAAGTCCGTGGAGTGTATGGCAAATCTCAATCCTCAATCCTCAAATTCTCCAAATCAAAATCTTCCGGACTTTTTCCGTATTTTTGCAATACCACAAGATAATTTTGAAAATGCCTGTGATTACCCTCACTTCCGATTACGGACTTACCGATTACCGTGTTTCTGCTGTTAAAGGAAAAATTCTGAGTTTGAATGAAAGCATCAGTATTGTTGATATTTCACACGAAATTCAGGCATATAATCTTTCGCAGACTTCGTATATTGTGAGGAATGCTTTCGAGTTTTTTCCGGCAGGAACCGTGCATATTATCGCAGTGGACAGCTTCTATTCCAAACAGCGGAAAGCTCTGCTGTATAAATTCAACGAACAGTATTTTATTGCTGCGGATAACGGTGTTCTAAGTTTAATATTTTTTGATAAAAAACCCGACAGCATCTATGAGATCACACTGAATAACCGTTTTGACGATATCGTGAATTTTCCGGCAACCGATATTTTTGTTCCTGCTGCGGTACATCTTCTCAACGGCGGCGTTCCGGAAGTAATCGGCAGAAAATACAAAACCCCGAAACAGATCAAATTCCTGAAACCTACAATGAGCCAGACAGGAAAAATGATTTTGGGCGAAGTGATGTACATCGATAATTTCGGAAACCTGGTCACCAATATCAGCAAAAATTTTTTTGAAAAAAATATGGTGAATTTCAGCAGCTTTAAAATCCGGGCGCGGGATATTGTTTTCAGTAAGATTTACAAATTCTATACGGATGTAGTTACCGATTGGGAACAGGAACCGGGCTTTCACGGGAAACAGATCGTGATTTTCAATGAAGCCGGATTAATGGAACTATCCATTTACAAAGGCAGCAAAAATAACGGCGCTCACACTTTATATGGAATGAATCCGGGAGATAAGGTGTATATTGAGTTTGAATAGAATTTCATCAAATAGCTTCAAAGAAAAAGCCGGCAAATTGCCAGCTTTGATTGTATTTAAAAAGATAATCTTAATATTTGATTACTTTTTTGGTAACGGTTTCCTTATCCGTTTTTATTTTAATCATATAAGTTCCTGCCGCATTTTTGGACAGATCAACAGTCTGGTTCGTTACTTTCAGGTCTTTCACAGAATTCACCAATCTTCCTGAGACATCGAATATTTCATAGGAAAGAATGTTATCGGAAGAAGTAATATTCACGATTCCTTTTGTAGGATTAGGGCTTACTTTCACACTTTCTTTTCCGGAAACTTCATTGGTTCCCAGAGTAATGCATTCGAATGAAGATTTCCAGCCTGCGGCAACACCGGTTGTATTGGAAACAAATCTCACCGTAATCACTCCGTCAGCATTTGTCGCCTGGAAAGGCCCCGGAATTGTACTTCCTGTAAGCTGGGTTCCAAGTCTTGGAGCGGCAGTATTTTTTCCGTCATATACATTCATATAGTCACCGCTTGCCAGATCGAACTCCGTGAAAGTCAGTTTCATTTTTTGACCCGGAGATGACGGATAGAATGTATTTATGATGATCTGAGAATTTTCATAATTTCCATTCTCTCCTCCGGTATCTGTGTATGGAATACCACTGCACCAGTCTGCATTGGTGAGGATAAGCATTTCTCTTACAAAAGCATCAGGTCCCGAACATCCCAGCCCTACGGAAATCTTGTAAAAAGTACCTTCGGAAAGTCCGTTTACGGTAAAAATTTTATCATTCGTAATTCCTGAAGCGATAACAGTTCCGCCATAGGTAGTCACCCTGTATTTCCAGCTTGTTCCTGTGTTATCCGTAATGTTTACTTTCACGGAATTATTGGTAATCTCGGAAGTGGTAACTCCTGTAATTGTATTCGGGCAGGAATTGATGCAGTCTGTTCCCAGACAGCTTTTCGATTCCATTGTATTTCTGATCAAGGCTGCTACCTGATCACCAAAGCCTTTTGTGAAATTGATTCCTACACCGCTCACCAAATGGCAATAGCTCATAATAGTTCCGCCACCTGTAGGAAGAGGTGCGTTACAGCCTTCATTATATCCTGCAGCCGGACCACAACCGTCAATTGCCGTATCATTTCCATTCCAGAAACACGCGTGTGTATGTGGTGATGCAAGATTATGACCAAGTTCGTGAGCCATTACCATAATATTCCAGGAATAAACAGGTACAGTGGAATATTGTTTTTTTACACCGCAAAATGAATAAGCGCTGTTCGTACAAAGTGTATTTACATAAGCTACACTCGTGTTGTCAGGAGTTTTCAGCAATTGTGCTGCATCTCCGTTATAATTCGGTCTTCCCGCTTTAAATGATGCCAAAACATCTCCCGGTGTAACCGTTGTAGAGACATCCGGATAAGGCTCCTGTGTTGTCCAGATAAAAATTTCACTTATCGCTACATTAATACCGTCGTTATTATAAAGTGTTTTTACATTATTGAACATGCTGGTAACCCAGTTTGTAGTAGCTACCGGATCAGAGCCGTTTTGCGCAAAAGGTCCGCGACCTATTTCATAATATATCCTTACACACGTATTGGTAAGATCCTGCGAGCTTTTACCCAAAGGAAACGGATTGGATTCCAGCTTATTCTGGATATTGTATTCCAGCTCGTCAGTTCCGCAAGTAAACGGATTGGAAGCGGTAAGCTTCTGATCATTATAAGAAACAAAATCCCCGGAATTTTCTGCTTTCGCAAGCGTAATATTTCCTACATTCGCTTTGGAAGCAATTCCTACCACATCATCATTAAAAAAGCTGAATGCCACTACAGAAGTCTCATCGCCTTTAATAATACCGTTGTAATATACTCCCGGTGTATAATTGAAGCTGCCTTTATCGGTATTCACAGAAAAACCCTCGGCAAAGATGTCATTTTTTACAAGTTCAACAGTTAGATTCTTACCTTCAAACGGAAAAGAAATTTCCAATGTTGCAGGTTTATCTTTTACAATCTTGCCCAGCTCGGCAGTTTTTAGTTTCATCACGGTAATATCCGTCGCTGCCTTTGCATATTCTGCTGTTTTTTTCGCATTTACTTCTTCGGTAAAAAGATCGTATTTCACAAAACTTTTACCTAAAACCCTCTGTTCGTGAACTTTCTGCGCTATCGGTTTAAGATTCTGCCCAAATGCAAAGCAGGAAATCAGAAAAACACTTAGAAGCAATAGTAATTTTTTCATTTAACAATAATTTTAATAAATTAGGACTCCAAAGCTAACAAAAAAATAAGAAAATCTGATATTTTATTGCATTTTTATCATTTTAAATATATCAGACTCTTATAGAATAACGTTATATTTGCAATCGTATAAAAGTGGAAAATTCGCTTTATTTTTCAATAAAAATCAATATTTATTTTTACCATATTTATGCTCGCAATATTAAAAAAAGAGTTGTGGAACTATTTCGGAAACTGGAGCGCGTGGATCATTATTGCCGCTTTCAGCATTATCGGAACATTGTTTCTTTTTTTCTTTGAAAATAATTTTAACATTTTCGATATCGGATCGGCTTCCCTGCAAAGCTATTTCGTGCTCGTTCCGTGGATTCTGATATTTCTGATGCCTGCACTTTCGATGAAAAGCCTGGCGGAAGAACAGCAGAATGGAACGCTGAGCTGGCTTTTTTCCCAACCGCTGAAAATTTCGGAAATCGTTTCCGGAAAATTTCTTTCCGTCTGGCTGATCGGGATTTTGTGTATTCTTCCTTCTTTTGTTTATTTCTATACCGTTTATGTTTTAGGAATTCCGGAAGGAAATATTGATCTTGGGGCTACTTTCGGAAGCTATATCGGGCTTATTCTGCTGATCGGTGCCTTTTCAGCAGTAGGAACTCTTTCTTCGGCGCTTTCTTCCAATCAGATTATGGCGTATCTGCTGGGAATTTTCATTTGTTTTATTTTGTATTATGGAATTGAGCAGCTTGCGAGCTACAAGCTTCTCGGAGGTGCAGATTTTTTGCTTCAAAATACCGGATTTTACCAGCACTTTCTTGGTTTTACACGAGGCTTGATCGATTCCCGTGATGTCTTTTATTTTCTGCTGATTATCGCAGTCTGCCTTTATCTTTCTGTTTATTTTGTGAAAAAGAAAAAATAATGAACAAAAAAAATATCTCCGGAATCATTCTGATATTCATCCTCTTGCTGGGAGTTTTCGGTATTTTCAAATTCCGGATCGACCTTACGAAAGAAAAAAGATATACCCTTTCCGAAAATACGGTAAAGATTCTGGAATCGGTGAAAAAACCTTTAACCGTCGATGTTTATCTCGAAGGCGATTTTCCGGCGAGCTTCCGGCAGTTGCAGAACGAAACGAAATTTATGCTTGAGGAATTCCGCAGGATCAATCCGAAAATCGATTTTAAATTTATCGATCCCATCAAAACCAAAATGTCGCAGGATACATTAATGGCAATGGGAATGCAGCCTTCCGTACTTCCGGATATGAAAGACGGAAAAATTTCGCAGATCGTTCTTTTTCCTTATGCCGTTCTGAAATACAACAATCAGGGGACTTCCATTCCGTTGATTATCAGTCAGCAAGGTTTATCTTCTGCCGATCAGCTCACCAAATCCATCGAAAATCTGGAATACAATCTGGTTTCCAATATTAAAAATCTGGTGGATGATAAAAGCAAAACCATCGGAATCCTTATCAATCAGGATGAACTTCGTCCCGATGAATTCAGAGGTTTTATGGATATGGCTCTCGAAAATTATAAAGCTTTTCCCATTATTCCCAAAAACGGAAAAGAAATTACTTTGGATGATGTTCCCGCTTTGAAAAAAACCAACGCATTGGTAATTGCAAAACCGCGGAAAGCATTTACGGATGGTGAAAAAGTAATTCTCGACCAATATATAATGAACGGCGGAAAAACGCTTTGGATGATCGATGCCGTGAATGCGGAAATGGACACGCTTACCCGTTCCAAAAAAATAATGGCGTATCCTGTGGATATCAATATGACGGATTTCTTTTTCAATTACGGAATCCGCATCAATCCGGCATTGACGAAAGATCTTGAAAAATTCGCGCTTCTTCGTCTGGTTACCGGAGAGATCAACGGGAATCCGCAGTATATGAGTTTGCCGTGGCCGTATTTTCCGCTCGGAATTACTGAAAATGATAATCCTGTAACTAAAAATATCAATCCTGTAAAATTTGAATTTCCGACTTCCATCGATACTTTGGGAAGATCCGGAATCAAAACTCAGGTTTTATACGAATCCAGCCGGAAAACGCTGCAAAAGCAAGTTCCGAATTTTGTCGAGCTGAAAGAAATTGCAAGCGTGGACAGTCTCGGAATGATGGAAAAACCATCCACTCCGAAGATTTTTGCAGTTGCTCTGGAAGGAAAATTCCGTTCCGCTTATGCGGCAAGAAGTGAGAAAAGTGAATATCCGGGTTTCAAAGCGCAAAGTCCGGAAAATAAAATGATCGTAATTGCAGATGGCGATGTAGGCAGAAACGGAATTTATAAAGGCGAACCGCTTCCGCTTGGTGTAGATATGCTTACCAATCAGCAATACGGAAATGAGCAGTTTCTGAGAAATGCGCTTGATTTTCTTCTGGATGACAGTAATCTGATGCAGCTCCGGAACCGCAATATCGAATCACGGCTTCTCGATCAGCAGAGAATCAGTGAAACCAAAAGCAGCTGGCAATGGCTGAATCTGCTGCTTCCGGTCATTATTCTCGGACTTTTGGGAGGATTATTTTTCTGGCTGAAAAAAAGGAAATTCGGGTAAAAAACCCGGAAGTATAATCATCATTGCGAACGAAGTGAAGCAATCCTTAACAAAAAAGAAATTATTTTCAACTGTTTACTTCACTTCGTTCGCAATGACAAAATTGACCATTCACAACTTGCATCTCGCACCTTTCACCTAAAACCTAAAACGTTATGGATTTACGCGACCAATTGAAAAATCTTTTCCCCGACCACGAAGAACAGGATTTCGAAATGCCCGAAGAAAAATTCGAACAGAAAGAACCGCTGATCTGCAAATACGAAAAAAAAGGCAGAAACGGAAAACCCGTTACCTTAATCGAAGGCTTCGAAGGCAGTGATGAAGAGCTGAAAAATATTTCAAAAAAAATAAAAACAAAGCTGGGAATCGGCGGTTCGGAAAAAGACGGCATCATTATTATCCAAGGCGATAACCGTGATAAAATTATGACGATTCTGAAAGAAATGGGCTACAAAACAAAAAGAGTCGGAGGATAAATTGAGGTTGAAGCAAAGGTAAAGATTGAGAAAAGTGATATATCTACAGTTAGCCTGTGTTAATTCTTTTTGTGTCCATTTTCAGTCATAATACTGAAATTAAACAGGATCTTTGTCATTCCGTAGAAATCTCAACATTCTGAAATAAAGCAATTTAGATTCCTACGGAATGACAAAGAAATTTCTAAAAACTAACTTATTACTAATTGTGGGCATTCATTAATTATTTTATCAAAAATCATTCGTAATACATTTTTTCTGTCTTAAATTTTTCCTACTTTTGAGGCTATGATCAGAGCTAAAAATATTCATAAATTCTACGGAGATCTGGAAGTGCTGAAAGGCGTAGATATCCATATCAAAGAAGGCGAAGTAGTATCCATTGTCGGAGAATCAGGTGCCGGGAAATCCACACTGCTGCAAATCCTGGGAACATTGGATAAACCTTCTGATCCCGAACATTATCGAACCGAAATCGCACTGTACGGAAAATCTTTCCTGAAAATCAGGGATCGTGAAATTTCCCGTTTCCGGAACGAAAATATTGGTTTTGTATTTCAGTTTCATCAGCTTTTACCGGAATTTACCGCTTTGGAAAATGCGCTTCTTCCGACACGTATTTCAGGAAAAAACGAAAAAGAATCCATTGAAAAAGCAGAACACCTTTTTGAAGATCTGAAAATTGCAGACCGGATCCACCACAAACCGGGACAGCTTTCCGGTGGTGAAGCGCAGAGAGTTGCCGTTGCAAGAGCACTCATCAATTCACCGAAAATTATTCTTGCCGATGAACCTACCGGAAATCTGGATTCGAAAAATGCGGATGATCTGCATCAGCTGTTTTTCGACCTGAGAGATAAATACAACCAGACTTTCGTAATCGTAACCCACAATTCTCATCTCGCCGAAATTACCGACCGGAAATTGGTGATGAAAGACGGATTGATTTTATGAGTAATAAACAATCAGCCAAAAGCAATCAGCCAGAAGCCAAAAGCAATGAGCAAAACTATTTTTTCCTTTTTATTTCTTCTGATTTCTTTTTTCGGACAATCTCAGGAAAAGCAGATTCTTCTGCCTGAAAGCAAAATTTCCGAAATTAAAAATTTTGTAAAAGGATCGAAATATAATCAAGAGATCGCGTTTTTCATTAATTTTAAAGTTTCTTCCGGAAAGTACAGGTTTTTTATTTACGATCTGAAAAACGGAAAAATCCTGGAAAAAGGAATTGTTTCGCACGGTTCGGGTTCTGTGGTAAAAAATTCAGACGAGCTTATTTTCAGCAATACTGAAAATTCTTATCAATCTTCATTGGGAAAATATGAAATCGCCAATTCTTATATCGGAACTTTCGGGAAATCTTACCGCCTGAAAGGTTTGGACAAAACCAACAGCAATGCAATGAAACGCGCCATTGTTCTGCATTCTCTGGATTGTGTAAAAGATTCCGAATCCGAAAATCCTGCCTGCCTGAGCTTAGGATGCCCGATGCTTTCCCCGAAATTTTTTGAAACTGCTTCAACATACATTTACAATTCTAAAAAACCAATATTGTTGTACGCTTTTTATTAATTAAACAAAATTATATACTATGAAAAAAATCGCTTTTTTTGTCATTGCTTCAATCGGCGTATTATCGTGTTCCAAGAAAAATTCGGAAAAAGTAAACCTGGCTTTACATCTTGACAAAGGTTTCGAACAAACTTTAGTGTATACGCTTTCCACTGAAGAAAACAAAAACGGAGGGATGAACGAAAGTACAGAAGTGAGATATAAAGTAGATTCCGTAGACAAAGACGGCAACTATTATCTTACAGGCGAAATTGTGAGAATGAGCTTTAATCAGAAAATGTTCGGAGAATCCATAAGTTATGATTCAAGAGACGAAAATGCAGTAGATGAAAGCGGTTTGGCTGCTGAAATTAAACCCGTTTTGAACAATCCGTTTACATTTAAAATTAACAAGCACGGTGAAATTATAGAAAAACAGAAATTTCAAAAAGAAGTTTCCGGCGGACTTGATGCAGAACCGTATAATATCATTCCTTTGCAATTTCCGAGAGAAAATATCGAAGTAGGTTTTAAATGGAAAGAGAATGTAGCAAATCCTTTATTAAAATCCGCAAAAGCCCAAACAGAATACACCTATAACGGAACTAATGAAAACCGTATAGAAATTCTTTTAAATTCGACAATTACGGGAATTCCGATGACCAAGGATTCTAAGATCGCAGGAAAGTTTGTATTTGATAGTAAAACTGGAATTCTAATTTCCGGAGAACGAACAATGCCGATTCAATTGGGAGGAGGAACAGCCACTTTTAAAATTATTCCTGTAAATTAATTCCGGAAAAACGAAGTATTGCTGCACACTTTTTATTAAATTTGAAATAACATTGAACTTTAAGCCTTAAACATTGAACCTGAAATCCCTTGCCGAAGACGACCGACCGAGAGAAAAATTTTTGCAGAAAGGCAGAAATTCGCTTTCGGATTCTGAGCTTCTCGCTATTATTATGGGAAGCGGAAACCGTGACGAATCCGCAGTCGATCTGGCAAGAAAAATCCTGAATTCCGCAGGAAACAACTGGAATACGCTTTCGAGACTTTCGCCGAAAGATCTAATGAAATTCAACGGAATAGGTGAAGCAAAAGCAATTTCTATTGCGGCTGCACTGGAAATCGGAAACCGGAAAGCATCGCAGGAAATTCCGGAACGTACAAAAATAAACGGCGGAGAAAGTATTTTCCGGCTGTTAAGTCCGTATCTTTCGGATCTGCCGACGGAAGAATTCTGGGCAGTTTTTCTGAACCAGAGCAATCAGGTGATCCATAAAACCCAGCTTACAAAAGGTGGAATCAGCGAATCTGTTGTAGATATGCGTGTTTTGTTCAGAATCGCTTTTGAGCATTTCGCTACCGGAATTATCATCGCTCACAATCATCCGTCCGGAAATCTGAAACCGAGCAATTCCGATATCCAGATTACACAAGGAATAAAGAAAGCAGGCAATCTTCTGCAAATTCAGCTTATGGATCACGTAATTATCGCTAACAATACTTTTTTTAGTTTTGCAGATGAAAATTTATTATGATTAAGAAACTGAAATACAACGAAATAGATTTTGAGAAATATTCTGAATGTCTGGAAAATTCCGCTCAGCGAAAATATTCTGCGACTAAGGATTTTCTGGATATCACTTTCGGAAAACATTGGGAATTGTTTGTGTACAACGATTATGAGGCGGTAATGCCGCTTCCCTGCTTTCGTAAATTCGGAATCAGACTGGTGTATAATCCGAAGCTTTGCCAGCAATTAGGCATTTTTTCAAAGCAGGATTCAAAAAAAATAAACGATGCTTTTCTCGCTTTTCTGAAAAGAAATTATTTTGTGAGATATTACGGTTTCAATGATTCCAACTCGTTTTCATTACCATTAAAAACCAGAAAAAATTTTCTGATGATGCCCGGAAATTATGAAGAAATTTATCAGAAATATTCCCCGAAAAGGAAACGTAAATTGCGGCAGGAACCGGAGATTAAAGAAAATTCCGAAATCCGCTATGATATGGATATTAGCAGTGTAGAAGAATTTATTCTGAAAAATCTTCGTGGAGCAGATCATAATCCTGATGATGATGTGGAATTCCTGAATATTTTTAAAAGATTTTTTGAAAGCGGATTTCTGAAACTTAACGGCTATTTTTATCACGGAAAACTTATCAATCTGATCGCGTTGTATGAAGAAGAAAAAACTTTAGCGCTTTTGGGAACTTTCAATGATCCGGAATTCGTAAAAATAAGCGGTGCTTCTGTACTTATTGATGATGCAATCCAAAAAAATATCCACCGGAAAATTTTTGATTTTGAAGGCGGCGACATTCCCAATATTGAAGAATTTTTTCGTGGTTTCCGACCTGAAATGAAACCATATCCTTATTACAGCAATTCAAAAAAAGCCCTTTTACGGAAATTATTGAGATTACGTTCTTAACTCACCGCAATTGTAAGAAACGATGATTGTATTAAAAAATGTTAGGTAGATATAATGTTAAAAATACTTATTAAATTTATTTCCATCCTGTGATTTTTTACAATATCTGAAGGCTCATAAAAAGAATTTAAATGATGTATTAGATTGCTAATATAAAAAGATTTTTAGCTTTTTTATTAAGATTCTTGTCGCAAAATATCTTAATTTTGAAAACCGTTATCTATAAATTTTTAAGTGAATAAAGCAAAAGAAATAAAATCTTTAACAGGTTTACGGGGAATCGCTGCTTTTTGGATCGTTTTGCATCATTATTTCGGCAGAAGACCTCAGGAAACAGACGGTTTTCTGGTGAAAACCTTACTTAATTTCAATTCAAATGGTTATCTGGCGGTAGATTTCTTTTTTATTCTCAGCTCTTTTGTTTTGTATTTTTCGTATCAGAGAACTTTTGAAAATGCTGTTTCCATAATAGATTACAAAAAATTTATGCAGAAAAGATTTATAAGAATCTATCCGATGCTTATCGTTATTGTACTTTTTTCATTTCTGTTTCTCTTTCCCGACAACTGGAATCTGCTGCTTTCTTATCTTTCGCTTACTTTCATTTTTCTTTCGGAACAGTATAGAGTTATGAATTCGCTGGATATTACTTGGTCGCTTGCCTGTGAGTTTATAATGTATTTTGTATTTCCGTTTTTCATATTGTTTTTTACGAAAATGCCAAAGTGGATTAAGCTTACTGTTCCTGTTTCCGTGCTGTTATTTTGTGCAGTGTATCTGTTTCCGACCATTACTTTTTCGCAGAAAGGTCTGGTTTTGGAAAATATTCACAGCAGCGGCGGGTTTATCAATACACCATTCGGAATTTCCGCTGTCATCAGATGTCTGGCAGGATATCTTCTGGGAATTTTCAGCTATCATTTATACCTTTCGAAAAGGAAATTTAATCTTGTATTTTTAGTTGTTTTAATTTTGGGATTGCTGTTTTTCAAAAAAATGGATATTTTTATTCTTATATTGATTGCTCTTTTATTACCGTCTGTAATAGCCGATCCGAAATCATTTTTATCAAAATTTCTATCTTCAAAACCCGTTTATTTTTTAGGATTAATTTCATATTCCGTTTACCTGGTACATATTATACCGCTTACGATAATGTATTTCAATGAAGAGTATTTAACACGGTTTATGCCGCTGTTCGCTTATAAAATCATTTGTATCGCAGTCACTTTGATTGTTTCTACCATTACTTATCGGTTTGTTGAAGTAAAAGCCTCGAAAATGCTGAAACTGTATTTTCAGATTTAAACGGATTCAAATATTACCGGCAAATCTGCTATTATCACCTAAACATAATACTTCATTCAGCAGAATTTCCTCAATATCATCAGGATAATTCACCTTTATATGAAGACCGGGAGCAGCAACCCATTTTTCTATTTCTTCGGTTTTCAAAATTTTAGAATTGTGAATTCCCATTTTATCCAAAGCACAGGCATTGCATTCCTGCTCATATTGGTTGTGAATCGGGATCACAAAAAGTTTTTTATCCAGAAAAAGCGCTTCGGCAGGAGCTTCAAAACCGGCATTGCACAGAATTCCTTCGCAGTTTTCAAAATATTTCAGGTACAGAACCTCGTCCACAGGCAGAATTTCAACATTTTCCGTTCTCACAGGAACCTTGCTGTATTTTGAGAATACTTTCCATTCTACAGGGATCTGCTTTAAAACTTTAAGAATATTTTCATCGGAGAAGCTCGGCAGATACACCATATAATATCCTTTTTTACCGGAATTCAGGTTTCTGATCTTTCTTCTGATAACGGGTTTTTTGATTTTAGGATGATAATTGTCAAAATGAAATCCGATCTTCCGTTCACCGGGAGCATAATATTTCAGGATCAGCTCTCCCAAAAAATCTTTTTTTTCAGGTTTCGGTGTTTCCTTAAAGCTCAGTGAAGCTTGATGACTCAGCTCAATGACGGGTAAATTCCTCAGCTTGCAAGCCCAGCCTGTTAAAGGTTCAAAATCATTGATAATCAAATCATAATGAGAAAGCTCCAGTTCCCGAATCGTCTTCATTGCCCGAAAAAATTTGTTCTCTGTAAACGTTTTCCGGTAAGACAAACCTCCTGTTTTGTTATATAGAAGCGAAATTCCCTGATACTGAAAATTAATATCAAAACCGGCTTTTAATTGTGACTGATGTCCGCTGATTAAGGTATCCACAGAAGCATATTTTTTAAGAACCGGAATAATTTCCTGCGCTCTTGCGATATGTCCGTTTCCGGTTCCCTGAAAGGCGTAAAGAATTTTCATTCAGGAAAATCAGTTATGATTTTTAAAAGTTCGGAATGTCCGATTTCCGTGATTTCTTCTACTTCATCCTCTTTCAGCAGATGCTTGTGGTCGTCATAATAAAAAATGCTCCATACTTTGTTATGATATTCCAAAGCAGATAAATTTTCAATCCAGTCTCCCGAATTAAGATAAACACAGGAACCTTTTTTATTGACCACTTCTCGGATCTGAGGCTGATGAATATGCCCGCAAACCACATAATCGTAATGATTGTCTATCGCCAGTTCGGAAGCCGTCAGTTCAAAATCGCCGATGTATTTCACCGCTTTTTTTACGTTTTTTTTGATTTTTTTGGAAAATGAATATTTCTCTCTTCCCATTCTCGCTAAAAACCAATTGACGACGTTATTAATCATAATAAGCATATCGTAGCCTTTACCGCCCAATTTGGCAATCCACTTGGAATGTTGTACTGATGCATCGAAAACGTCTCCGTGAAAAATCCACGTCTTTTTATGATCGATTTCCAGGCAGAGCTTGTTGCTGACTTTCAGCTTACCCAGTTCAAAATCGGTAAACCTCCGGAACATTTCATCGTGGTTGCCTGTGATATAATATACATTTGTACTTTTCGTAGCCAGTGAAATGATTTTTTTTATCACTTTCAGGTGATGCTTGGGAAAATAGGATTTTTTGAACTGCCAGATGTCGATAATATCGCCGTTCAATACCAAAGTTTCCGGCTGAATGGAATTGAGATATTGCAGCAGCTCTTTCGCTTTACATCCGTAAGTTCCCAAATGAACATCGGAGATCACCACCAGTTCAACGTTTCTTTTCATAATTCTGTACAAAGAAACTGATTGAAAATGAACTGAATATGAAATTTATATTAATTTTAATGAAATTTAATAGTCTCTGTTTGATAAAAAGTAATTCCAACATTCGCTAAACAGCAAATTATTAGTAATTTTGCATCCTCAAATTATGGCAAATATTTCAGACTATCTTCCGTATGCAGCGGCAATTATTATTGCAATTCCATTTTTGGTTTTATTCCGGCAGTTTGTGTACACCTATATTTCCCTGAAAAAGCAGGAAATGAAAATGCTCGGAATAAAAGCAGGAAACGATCTGCGTTTTCAGGCTTTTGAAAGAATGACGCTTTTTCTGGAAAGAATAAAACCTGCAAACCTGATTACGAGATTCGATAAAAATCTTGCGCCTCACGAATTTCTTTTTCTCACCGAAAAAAGCATTCAGGAGGAATTCGAATACAACGCTTCCCAGCAGATCTATCTGAGCAAAGTGAACTGGCAGAATATTGTTTCGAGCAAGGAAAAAATCGTGAAAATCCTGCATACCACTTATGAAGGATTGGGAAATAACGCCGATCTTGAGGATTTTAAAACCATTTTCCTGATGAATTACCTCAACAACGGTGATTTTGTTTCCGGAAATATTGAAGAACTGAAAAAAGAATTATTGATTCTGAATTATAACACTTAAAAATAAAATGATACCAAATTTTAAAGCCCATCCCTGGCACGGAATTTCCGCAGGAAGCGATGCTCCGGAAGTTGTAAATGTTTTTGTGGAAATTGTTCCGTCCGATACCATAAAATATGAAATAGATAAAGAAACCGGTTATCTGAAAGTAGACCGTCCACAGCAGTTTTCCAATATCATTCCGGCTTTGTACGGATTTATTCCGAGAACATATTGCCACGACGGAGTAAAAAAACTTGCCGTTGAAAGCGGAGCAGACGATGTTACACAAGGCGATCACGATCCGCTGGATATCTGCGTTCTGAGTTCGCACAGTATTCACGCAGGCGGAATGCTGATGGAAGCTATTCCGATCGGTGGTTTCAAAATGATCGACAAAGGTGAAGCGGATGATAAAATTGTTGCCGTGATGAAAGGCGATCACGCTTTCGGGCACTTTAAGGATATTTCCGAACTTCCGCAAGCAGAAGTAAAAAGATTAATGCACTATTTCCTTACCTATAAAAATCTTCCGGATGAACCTGCGAAATGCAGAATCCACGAAGTGTACGGAGCGGAACACGCGAAAAAAGTAATTCTGGCTTCCCAAAAAGACTATGCCGATAAATTCGGAGGATAGAGATCCTTTCTTTTCAGAGAAAACAGAAAGCAGGTGAAAATTTTTCATCTGCTTTTTTTTATTCATAATCAAATATTTACGAGAAAAAATCAGTAATTATTGATGCGGAATGTTTCTATTTTCTTAAAGTATAATGAATATTCACTATATTTAAACCCTGTTTTTAAAAAATGTATAAACTATGAATTTATTTGTGTTAGTACCGATTTTCGGAGTTATCGCCTTACTTTACACTTTTTTACAAAGTAATTGGGTGAGCAAGCAAAATGCCGGAAACGAAAAAATGAAGGAAATCAGCGGTCATATTGCAGACGGAGCAATGGCTTTCCTTAAAGCGGAATACAAAATTCTCACGTATTTCGTAATTGTAGTCGCCATTCTTCTGGCAGTAATGGGAACAACCAATGAAAACTCACATTGGAGCATCGGAATTGCGTTTGCGGTTGGAGCGGTTTTTTCTGCACTGGCTGGATTTATCGGAATGAAGATCGCTACAAAAGCCAATGTAAGAACCGCCGAAGCAGCGAAAACCTCGCTTTCAAAAGCCTTGAAAGTTTCCTTTACAGGAGGTTCCGTTATGGGAATGGGAGTTGCCGGACTGGCGGTTTTAGGTTTAGGAGCTTTGTATCTGATTATCAAACAGATTTTTGCACCACATTCCGGAGTAGATTCCCACGAAATGGAAAGAACCATTGAAATCCTTACCGGATTTTCTCTCGGTGCGGAATCTATCGCGCTTTTTGCAAGAGTTGGAGGAGGGATTTATACCAAAGCAGCCGATGTTGGAGCGGATTTGGTAGGAAAAGTGGAAGCCGGAATTCCGGAGGACGATCCGAGAAATCCTGCTACAATCGCTGATAATGTTGGGGATAACGTAGGAGACGTTGCCGGAATGGGAGCGGATCTGTTCGGTTCTTATGTGGCAACGGTTCTGGCAACGATGGTTTTGGGAAGAGAAACAATTTCCGCCGATAATTTCGGAGGTTTTGCTCCGATTCTTCTACCGATGCTGATTGCAGGAACAGGAATTATTTTTTCTATTATCGGAACTTTATTTGTTAAAATTAAAGACAGCGCCGGAAATTCCACTTCTGCGGTTCAGAACGCTTTGAACTTAGGAAACTGGGGAAGTATCGTGATTACGGCGGTTGCTTCTTATTTCCTTGTGAATTACCTTCTTCCTGAAAAAATGGTTTTAAGAGGACACGAATTTACCAAAATGGGTGTTTTCGGAGCGATTATGGTCGGATTGGTTGTAGGAACATTAATGAGTATCATTACTGAATATTATACGGCAATGGGAAAACGTCCGGTTTCCAGCATTGTAAAACAATCTTCTACCGGACACGCGACAAATATTATCGGCGGACTTTCTGTCGGGATGGAATCTACTTTACTTCCGATTCTGGTTTTGGCAGGCGGAATTTACGGTTCTTACCTTTGTGCAGGACTTTACGGAGTTGCAATTGCAGCAGCCGGAATGATGGCAACAACAGCAATGCAGTTAGCGATTGACGCTTTCGGACCGATTGCCGATAACGCAGGAGGAATCGCCGAAATGAGTGAGCTTCCGAAAGAAGTCCGTGAAAAAACAGATATTCTCGATGCAGTTGGAAATACTACGGCAGCAACCGGAAAAGGTTTTGCGATTGCTTCGGCTGCTTTGACAGCCTTGGCGTTGTTCGCAGCGTTTGTAGGAATTGCAGGAATCGACGGGATTGATATTTACAGAGCCGACGTTTTGGCAGGATTATTCGTTGGAGCAATGATTCCTTTTATCTTCTCTTCTTTGGCAATTACTGCGGTTGGACAGGCTGCAATGGCAATGGTAGAAGAAGTAAGAAGACAGTTCCGCGAAATTCCGGGAATTCTTGAAGGAAAAGGCAAACCGGAATACGAAAAATGCGTGGCAATTTCCACCGATGCTTCTATCAGAAAAATGATGCTTCCGGGTGCAATTGCGATTATTTCTCCGCTTTTGGTCGGATTTATTTTCGGACCTGAAGTTTTGGGAGGATTTTTGGCAGGAGCAACAGTTTCCGGAGTTTTGATGGGAATGTTCCAGAATAACGCAGGAGGAGCCTGGGATAATGCTAAAAAATCTTTTGAAAAAGGAGTAGATATCAACGGAGAAACTCATTACAAAGGTTCAGAACCACACAAAGCTTCCGTAACGGGAGATACAGTTGGAGATCCTTTCAAAGATACTTCCGGACCTTCAATGAACATTTTAATCAAGCTGATGTCTATCGTTTCTTTAGTAATTGCACCAACTTTAGCGGTGATGCACAAAGATAAAATCGAGGAAAACAGAAAAGCAAAACTTGAAGCTCTGACTGGAGCTGCAGCTGCAATGACAGCAACTGAAGGAGAGATTTTGGAAATGCCTGTCACTGATTTTAAAGTAATCAAAGGCGAGCTGAATTCCGATGGAGATTTTGTATACAACGTTGGTGAAATTGAAGAGGTAAAGCTTTCAAACGGAAGTTCCGCGAAGCTGGGAAAAGAAAGCCAGCTCTGGAATTTCTATAATGGTGTTAAAAATAAAAACAAATCTTTATTAGACAATACCAATTGGTTCACCATCGAAAATCTGTATTTCCAAACCGGAAGCAGTGACCTGAAAGCCGAATCGGCAGAACAGCTGCTGAATCTTGCCCAAATTATGAACGCCTATCCTGATCTTAAGGTAAAATTAGGTGGATACACCGATAATACAGGGAGCGAAGAAGCCAACCGGAAATTATCGAGCCTGAGAGCGCAAACCGCAAAATTGAAATTAATTGAAGCTGGAATTTCCGCAGACCGTATCGAAACGGAAGGTTTCGGTTCTCAGTTTCCTGTTTGCCCGGAAAATGATACTCCGGAATGTAAAGCGAAAAACAGAAGAATTGATGTAAGAGTTACCGAAATGTAATTTTTATCATTATTAAAATAAAATGCCGGCTAAAGCCGGCATTTTGTTATTATAGAAATTTATATTCTATTTGATAATTCTTTCCAGTACCCATTCAATCATCATTTTTTCTGAAGCGTGATGATCGGAGGCAAATTCTCCACGTCTTCTGTTGGCGATCACACAGTTTACCGTAAGTGCTTTATGCCCCAGTAATTTTGAAAGTCCGTAAATTGCAGAGGTTTCCATTTCAAAATTGGAGATTCCCAGATCATTCAGTGTTTCCAGAAATTTATCATCCAAAGCTTTCAGACGCAGCTGCCTTCCCTGGGGCGCATAAAATCCCGGAAAAGTGGCAGTATTCCCGTGATATTTCGCATCTTTATAATAATCCGAAATATCTTCCGCCCAATCCGAAAAATACAGCATAGGCTTTATATTTTCGTAAGGAAATTTTTCAAGAAAGTTTTTTGAAAATTCATTTTCAAAATGGTAATCGGAATAGAAATGAAGAAGTCCGTCCAGTCCGACAACATTTTGTGTTACCAGCATATTATCCACTTCAATGTCCGGATTTACGCTTCCGCAGGTTCCGAGCCTGAACAATTGAAGCGATTTTTTTTCATCCCGGAATTCCTTGTTCTTAAGGTCGATATTTACCAGAGCATCCAGCTCATTCATCACAATATCAATATTTTCCGTACCGATTCCGGTGGACATTACGGTAATTCTCTCGCCGCGCAGATTTCCGGTGTGTGTATAAAATTCTCTTTTATTTTTACGGACCTCAATATTGTCAAAATATTTGGAAACCTTCGGAACGCGATCAGGATCTCCGACTAAAATTATTTTTTCTGCAATATCTTCCGGCAGAAGATTCAGATGATATACGCTTCCGTCGTTATTCAGTACAAGTTCGGAAGCTGCGAGTTTGTTCAGCATAAATTATTTTTTAAAAAGGGAAGTTAATTTACAAAGAAAAAATGAATCGGAGAAATATTTTTTTGAATATTGGGATTTTAATTGAAAATCTGATTAATTTCATTTAAAATATTTTTTGTCATTCTGAATGTAGCGAAGCGGAATGAAGAATCTTTTGAAAATTAGTTGTTGGAGATTTTTCGACTCCACTTCTGAACTTCGTTCGTAAACTTTCAGTTTATGCTCAAAAATGACAACGTATAAAATTGAGTTTTAAAATTTAAAATAGGTCATAAAAAAATCCTTCCGGAAATT